>Ga0073936_10003095_pt1 | contig 24199 bp, 16 predicted proteins | sample AliMusrvi5mmetaG_FD_87041 | JGI IMG/M metagenome (GOLD analysis project Ga0073936, IMG submission 87041) | Freshwater lake bacterial and archeal communities from Alinen Mustajarvi, Finland, to study Microbial Dark Matter (Phase II) - Alinen... | ecosystem: Environmental > Aquatic > Freshwater >... | reverse complement strand
TCGGATGGCACCGCCACCAATGCCGCAGGCACCTATAGCGGTACGGTTACAATGTGTGTCCAGCCACCGGGCAGCAGTTCCTCCTGCTCCTCACACGCCATGACCATCTTCATTGATGGAAACGGCATGGTCAGTAGCGATGCCCTCTTCGAAGGGAAGCATCTTGAAGGCAAACTTTCAGGGGATAATTTTCTTATGGTCACTTCTGTGACGGAAACCAACGGTACAGGCGATATTCAATTCTTGGGGACGGTGGTCAACAACCGCATTGCAGGCTCCATCCAGGGAACCCTGAATACCTCCTCAGGCACCGGCACCTATTCCGGAAATTTCAGTGCCGTCAAATAGCATCCGTCATGAACTCCATCAGGCACACCATCCACGAACTTGGACGAGATATCCCCGTCATCCTTGAAACCGACATCTGTGTCGTCGGAGGAAGTTGCACGGGAGTATTCGCCGCCGTTCGCGCCGCCCGACTCGGGGCCAAAGTCGCCATCATCGAAAAACATAATTGTTTCGGCGGTGTTGCCACGTCCGGGAACGTCAATATCTGGCACAGTCTCCGTGATACCACAGGGCAGCGCCCCATCATCAGCGGACTGACCCTTGAAGTCATTGAACGTCTGAAAAAACGGGATGCTGTGACAGAAACCGGTGATTGCATCAATGCCTACCAACTCAATACCGAAGAATTAAAAATTGAGTTAGATGAATTGATCATGGAGCACCGGATCACCCCCTTCCTCCACACCTTTTACGCAGCCCCGATCATGGATGGACCAACCATTCAAGCAATTGTCATTGAAAATAAAAATGGACGTCAGGCCATCCGCGCACGCTACTTCGTGGATGCCTCAGGGGATGCCGATCTGGCGCTCGATCTTGGGTTGCCGTCCTATGCCTCCGAGTCTATGCAACCCCCCACCACCTGCTCCAAAATCCAAGGACTCGATCGCCTGGGCACTTTTGACTGGCAGGCTGCCGTACGCGAGCATGGCGAAGAGTTTGGCCTAAAAAACGACTATGGCTGGGGAACCGCGATTCCTCACCTTTCTGATATTCAGCTCCGCGCCGACACCCATGTTTTTGGAACCGACACCTCCGATGGCGATCAACTTTCCAAAGCTGAAATCGAAGGCCGCAGGCAGGTACGGGCTATCATGGATGTAATTCGTAAATATGGCCCTGCTGGCACAGAGGTCACCTTGGTCGATCTCGCCGCAACCATCGGCGCAAGGGAAACCCGCCGTATTGCAGCGGCGTATCGCATCACCGGTGATGATGTTCTTTGCGGACGCCCCTTCCCGGACACCATTGCCAACGGCTCCTACCGGGTCGACATTCATCATTCAGACGGCTCGGGCATCACCTTCCGCTATCTTGATGGAACCGAAGCGATCATGGGCGAACGGGGTCAACCACCGCGTATAGGCCGTTGGCGGGAACCGTTAGCGGAAAACCCGACCTATTATCAGATCCCGTTCCGAAGCCTTGTCCCGGGCCGTGTCCCCAATCTGATACTCGCCGGACGCATGCTGGATGCGGATTCACTCGCCTTTAGTGCGATCCGGGTGATGGTCAACATGAACCAGACCGGCGAAGCCGCTGGAGTCGCCTGCATGATGGCGCTCGAAAACAACTCATCCATCAGCGAAGTCGACCCGCTTGCCCTCCGCAAAAAACTTGTCAGCGGCGGCTCGATTCTATATGGGCTCTCCTGAGGACACTATACCGCCGTGGTTTTTTGTTTTAACCATGAGCGGGCATGGCCTTCCAGATGAGGGGACAGCCGGGTCCAGATGATTTTGTGGTATGCATTTAACCAGTTACGTTCATCTGGAGTAAGCAAACTTATGATCAATGGCGCGGTATCGATGGGACATAGCGTCAGAGTGTCAAATTGCAGGAACTGCCCATAGTCAGTATTCCCTGCCTCCGCCACAAAGGCCATATTCTCGATCCGGATTCCATATTTACCTTCAAGATAGAATCCAGGCTCAATGGTTATCACCATCCCGGGCTTGAGGGCAAAAGAATTCCACGCTGATGAGAATCCATGAGGGCCTTCATGAACATTCAAATAGGCCCCCACCCCATGCCCGCTCCCATGCTTATAATTCAAACCATCCCCCCACAATGGCAGTCGTGCCAAAGCATCCAGATGGGTGCCAGTCAAACCGGATGGAAAGCGTGCCCGACTCAGGGCAATCATCCCCTTGAGAACCAAGGTATAGTGGCGACGTGCTGCCCCCGATACCGGACCCATAGCGAACGTTCGCGTGGTATCCATGGTCCCCTCAAAATAGTTCCCCCCGGAATCCACAAGAAACAACCCTTTTCTTCGGAGCTGAGCCGCCGAGTTACGATTAACCGTATAGTGAATCATGGCCGCATTAGCCTGATAACCGCACACCGCCGCAAAACTGTCATCACGATATTCGGGCGCCACCCGCCGGAAATCCTGAAGTTTTTCACTGGCCGTAAATTCCGTCACCCGCGCGCCGCTCTCCAAAGCGCTATCAAGCCAAGTAAAAAACCTAACCAACGCCAAGCCATCCAGCAAAGCGGCGGTATCCCATTGTGCCTGCTCCACCGGATTTTTGATGGCCTTTAGTTCCGTGGTGATATCCATGGGCACCTCCATCTGACGAACCTTCTTCGGAATGGCATCGACCAACCCTTTACTCACCCGCCTTGGATTAAAACAAAGGGTTTTGCCGCCCGACATGGTTTTGAGGACCTGGCCAACTGACTCATAAGGGCGCAGGGCCACCCCTTGCTTTTTGAGTGTTTTTTGCAGTGCTCTCGAAAATTTGGCGCGATCAGAAAAGAGCACCGCCTGCTTCATCCCCACCAAGGCATAGGCCAGCACCACAGGCGAATGTTCGACATCACCGCCCCGGATATTGAAAAGCCATGCAATATCGTCCAATGAGGCCAGCAACAAGATGTCAGCGCCCTTTTCCACCAACTTCGCGCGTACAGCAGCCAGCTTCTTCACCCGCCCCACGCCCGCATATTGGATTGGGAAATCAATGGCGGGTGCCTGAGAGACCGACGGACGATCCGTCCATACCTGATCACAAAGGTCTTCGTGTGTTCGCAATTTAAGCTTCTTGGAGCTAAACGCCTTCTCCATTTCCCTTACTGATTCGAGCGAAAAGACCTGTCCATCAAACGCCACCGTTTGACCGGGTTCCAACTGAGCAACAATCCATTCATTGACCGTCGGGACCTTAGGTTCCCGGCTCTTAAAAAGTTTAATCCCGCTCCCGTGCAATTCCTTTACCGCTTGGAGGAAATAACGACCATCCGTCCAAAGGGCCGCCTTGGTTGGAGTGATGACCAGCGTACCCGCCGATCCGGTAAAGCCCGAGGCCCACTTACGGGTTTGCCACCGCGCCCCCACATATTCACTCTGATGTGGATCCGAAGACGGGATCACCAGGGCGGCTACTTTACGCGCCACCATCAGTTTTCGTAAGCCCAAGATTTTCTGTTTCACGGTCATTTGAACATCCTCCCTACAAGCCGCCATTTGAACAGAAGAACACGAACTCGCAAAGAAAAGAAACAATAGCGAATAATGAATTGTCTTGACCGGAGGATGATGCCAGAATGCATGAAATGAAAGTAAACATCCATGCTTGACCTGCCAATCTTAACCCTGCACATCACCGAAACTCAAGGCGACCTCGAGTCTACTGCGGAATTATTCCTTGATGACCAATACGAAGTCATCTCCCGCTCCGGCCTGAGCCTCACGGAGGCGCATCTCATCGAAGCCATTCCCCTGATCCCCCCAAAGGCGGAACGGCTCCTGGTTCTGGGCAATCGCACCGGCGCCCTTGCCATGATGGCCACCCATTTTCATCCCGGACTCGAAGCGATCGTCTCCTCATTGGATCTCTTTCATCATCATGCCGTGGAACGCAATCTCCTCCGCAATCCGACGCCGGGGGTGACCTCCCGATGTGAGCCCTATATTCCGGAACGGAACTACTTCGATGCCGTCTGCCTGCAGATCTCACAAGGGACCACCTCCAACGAGTTGATCCTGGATCTCCTGCAGCAAAGCCATTTGGTTCTCAAAACAAGTGGACGCTGTTTCGTCACAGTGGACGAGGATGCACCCTGGGTGGCCGAGCACATGAAAAAGTTTTTCGGCAATTGCTCCATCCGGGGACAGAAGAAAAAATCTACGCTCCTCATGGCCCAAAAGAAGAATGAACTAAAGACGCTCAAGGTCTATCAGGCCGAATTCACCATGACCATTCCCAATGGATTACCCGTCACGTTGACCACACTCCCGGGGGTATTCGCCCACCGACGGGTGGATCCGGGTGCCCAGGCACTGGCCGAAGTCGCTGTGACCCAACCTAATGATATGATTCTGGATATGGGTTGCGGGTGCGGCAGCATCGGAATTTCGCTGGCAAAGAACCAGCCGACGGTGAGTGTTTGTTTTGTGGATGCCCATTCACGTGCCACCGCCATTACCCAACAAAACGCCTTTAACAACGGGATCACAAATTACTCAGTGGTGCTCAGCGACCAGGGGATCCCGCCCCCTCCCCGGTTCACATTATTTGTGGGCAACCCACCCTATTACTCCCATGACCGCATCACGGATTTCTTCATTCGTACCGCCTTTGAAACTTTACTGCCGGCGGGCCGCGCCTACATTGTGGCCAAAAACGCCTCCCATCATCTTGACTACATGAAAGAGCTTTTCGGTAATGTTGAAATGATCCACCGCCGGGGTTATCAAATCGTCAAATCGGTGAAATCTTGAATTGTCGGGCCGGTTGCGCCGCCTGTTGCGTAGAAATCTCCATTTCCTCCCCCATCCCCGGAATGCCCAATGGTAAACTGGCAGGAGTCAGATGCATCCAATTATCCGAGAGCGGTCTCTGCCAGCTTTTTAACCACCCCACCCGCCCCGAGGTCTGCGTCAACCTGAAACCATCGGAAGAAATGTGCGGCCAGACTGCCCCCCACGCTTTCAAATACCTCTCATGGTTGGAAGACGCGACAAAACCTAGCACACATGCCTGAAGCCTGAATCACGTAATAGTGATGATGAACCGGCCATCCTGAAAGCGCATGGGCAACCACAGGTAACGACCATCAATGGCATTTTCCGGGCGCCACAAGTCAAACATCGCGATAAACGGATCCTTTCGTCCTGGCGTGGGGAGGATAAAAGTGCTTTGAGCTCCAAAAGTTTTATCAGGGCCCATCCCGTTCTGCGGGTTGATTCCTTCGGTCGGATTACCGAGTTCTTGCCAAGGCCCCCAGATTGAATCGGCAACAGCTGAACGAGCCGCATTGGGAGCCCACCCGGTGCAACCCGAACTGAGTAACCAATACCGGCCCTGATGCTTGCACAGTGCCGGCGCCTCATGCCAACAGTTCTCGAACACGCGCACATACTTTCCGGTTGTATTCAGATAATCATCGGTAAGCAGCGAAATATGCAGAGTGCTGTTTTCTTCAGAGGCGCAGAGGTGGTAGGCCTTGCCATCATCATCGACAAACAGGGTCATATCACGGGACATCTGCCCGGACACAAAGTCACGGGCACAAATGGGATAACGAATTGATATGGATCCCTTGATCATCAGGCCAAATTTCACCTGATGCAGAACCTGTATATTCATTCATGAGCGGTATTACTCCTGTTTTTTAAGATGGATCGTTAGATTATGTAAACCCACTTACAGCTAAAAAAAAGGCAACCAGGATTTGACCCTAGATTGGAGGCGAACGATCTGCTTAATCCAGGGTTTCTGTAACTCCATCACGGAATCAATCGACGCCCTATAGAGGTCAATAACTTTTTGCTGGGAGAACTGGCGTCCCTGCCCGGCACATTTGGCACAAGAACCGCGAATTTTCCCTGTCCCTCCACACTTCTGGCATTTCTTTGATCCGCGACAATCAAGACATGTGTCACCTATTCCATATATTTTCCCAGTATTGCGGATACCTCCTCCAGTACCGGCTGGCCTGGAGTCCCCGGCCGAAAATGATCCCGCCCCAGATCCACCGCAACGCATGCACTTCATGGAGCCCTTGCAAAAAGGACATGCAATCAAGGAAGTTCCTTGCGCAACACACGCATCACATGAACTATAGAGTGCCTCTTCGGAAAAGTGGCTTGCAAACCATGATGACGGAAATTGCCGACAGACCTGTTTGCAACTATAAAGCCCCCCCGCCTGATCGCCCATCCCCACCCTTCGGATTGCCAGAATGCCGAGCAAACCACTCTTCAAATCCACATTATCTGGGCTAACAACGGTCGCTAACTGCCTAAGTTCCTCGGCGCGTTTTTCGTTGCTGGCCGACTTTCGCAAATCAGGCAACACTTCTGTCGCATGAATCCAGGAACGATACTTGGAAAAATCGAAATAACAAAACACCCCCAGCACAATCATGACCAACACCACTGCTCCAGAAAAACGCATTATCCGGGCTACTAAGCTGCTTTTACGCCTCACCTTCTGTCCGCGCATTCCGGCAGGAAAGAACTCTCGAGGGGAGCGCACACCGTCTGTTGGGGCAGAAATGATCTCTTTACCAAACGGTCCTGTAGATCTGTTTTTCTGCTCGCTGAGTGACACCTTCATTTTATCGAGATTCGATTGTTCCGGTTTATTATTATGAACCGGCGCCACCTGCATTAGGCTCAGGTCCTGCGATTTCGGGACAGAATCAACTATCGGCCGGCGACGGCGCATCGTGCTAGCCCCCTCAGGTGGCACAGCCCTGATGGCCATGACGTTATTCTGTATCCTGTTCAACTCCGTCAGGACCTCGTCCCAATCCTTGGGACGATGCTCACGATTCTTGACCAGCATCCATTCAATCAGAGCGCAAACAGGGGCCGATACAACCGGGACAATTTCACGGGGGTCGGGAATTTGCTTGGATATCTGGGCCTCCATCGCCTCTCGATCTGGCAGAGTTTTAAAGGGACGAACCCCCGTGACCATATGGTATAAACAACAACCTAAGGCATAAATATCGGTACGACAGTCGAGGGGCAAGTCACCCAGAGCCTGCTCTGGGGATATATATCCCGGTGTACCTGCAACCTCATCGGCCCCTAACCCGGAGTTCCGCGAATCGTGCGTGATCGACAGTCCTAGATCCGCCACTTTAACGGTACCGTCCCGGTCAACCATGATATTTTCAGGCTTGATGTCGCAGTGAATCAGACCGGCCTCGCTCCACGCATATTTCAGGGCCACGGCAACCGATTCCACAACCGCCAAAGCATCTTTGCAGGAGATCACCTTTTTCCTGGTAAGCCACTGGGAGATGGTATATCCATCAACAAATTCCATCACCAAACAACAATGACCATCCTGCTCACTAACGTCATAGACATGAATAATGCCAGAATGCTTTATTTTTGCCGTGGTACGCGCCTCCCTGATTAATTGCCGGACGCTCTCAGGATCCTGATTCAACAGGGGCGGAAGCAACTTGATGGCAACCAACCGGTCCAGAGAAAGTTGCCGGGCTTTCCACACCTGCCCCATCCCGCCTTCCCCGATTTTTTCAATCAGATCAAATCCTGTCAGTTTGAAATCAGTCATAGATTTTTTTCATCCATCTCCACAATAAACCCGCCCTTGGTGTAGGGTAACGGTGAGGATCGGCTCATTTCTTCGTGGTGGCCGGGGTAGCCCAAGCAGGCCATTTCAACACGATGCCGCGCAAATGCTCGATTGCCACCAGGACACGTTGTTTTGAGGCACCGGTCAACGATCCCTTTCGTTTACGGATATCCGCCAGTTGATCGGCCAGCAGCCCCATGATTCGCTGGGCGTCGGCGGCAGCATCCTCGCGGGTCTCACCTGCCAACGCAACACCTGCAGAGGCCGGTTTCGGTTTCTGCGGAACCGTCTTGCCCTCCAGAGCGTCCAGTGCCCGGTCCAACGAGCGGGCGCTCATCTGGCTGAGGGCAGTTTGCCGTCCGGTTCGCGGGTCGGTCAGTAGCGTATCGGGTGTGAGTGTGGCGGCCTTCTCGTCGGGCAAAGCGGCGAGGCGATACAGGACGGACGGATCCAGCCCCGAAAAAACGAAAACGTTTCCGTTTTTTCCAGCGAACCGTGCCACGCTCATGTAATTCTGCGCCGTCTTGATCGAGTAATGCACATGCCCTTTCAGCCAGCGCTGCCAGGCAGTCCTGTCCGGGGTCTTGTCGAGCGCCTCTTTGGCGGCAATCAGCTCGGTGCCAATCCCAGCCACAATCCGCCCCATTTCCTCCCGCGCCTGCCCTTCCTCTTTCTGCAACTCCAGGATCCGCTGGGTATGCCGCTGAATCTCGGGATCGGTCAACACGTCTGTCGATTTTGATTTACTCATTACTTCGTCCTTTCCTGCCTCCACCCCGCGCATACTACCCCGTTTGTCCATATTTTCCCCTACCGGGCCAGATCTCTATTCCCTCGCCCCTTGCGGGAGAGGGCTAGGGTGAGGGGTATTATTCCGCCCCCCACCGCCATAATGTCTGCCCCCATTCGGCTCCTCTGTTCTGACATAACCTAGTGCAGTCTTTCAGTCATATGCCGCATCACCACCGGCTCAATCGTTTGTTGGCAACCGCGAGATTGAACAGTTCGGAATCATAGTCACCTAGCCACTCCATCTCATCGGCATACTCGGGATCATCCGGCTTCGCAAGTGCGTCCATGATCCGGTAGTAGCCGGAAAATCCGCCGCAATCTTCCGGGGGACAGGCCCTCGCGCGAGCCCTGGCTGGCAGGCAACGGTGTCGCGGAATTGAAGGGAACCATCTTCTCCATGTTTGTCGCATCCTTTCATCAATTTGAAACCTTTTTCGACACGTTATCGGCACGTGTCGAAATCATCGACATGTTATTTTGCCAATAGTTCATAGAGTTCAACGTTGAGATAGAGGTTCTCTTTCCCGATCTTTTGGCCTTTCAACACCCCAATCCGTTCCAGTTCCTTAAGGTAGTCGGCGGCTGTCTGTCGTTCCGCCAGCCCCGTCTCCACAATAAATTCACCCTTGGTGTAGGGTTGCCGGAATATGAGTTCGATCAATTCCTTTGAATACACCCGAGACGGCAATTTGGCCTTGGACAGTTCGAGGGTTTTATCCAACAGAGACCGGACGGCGAAGATTTTGTCCAGGGTCAGCCGGGCCGTGGCCTCAACCGCTTCCAGCATGTAAAGCACCCACGCCTCCCAAGCACCGTGTTCCGTAACCTGCCGGAGCCGCCGGTAATAGACCATCTTGTCATCAATGATCCGCTTACTCAGATACAACACGGGCATGTCAAGGAGCCCCCCCTCCACCATGAACAAGATGTTAATGATGCGGCCGGTGCGGCCATTTCCATCAAAAAAGGGATGAATCGCCTCGAACTGGTAATGCGACAGGGCTAGTTTGACCAGAGGATCCATGCCATCGTGCGCATACAGAAACCGCTCCAGGTCATTCAGTTTCTTGTGAATGACACGCTCGCCTTCAGGCGGCGTATAGACGATCTCTCCAGTGTTCCGGTTCCCAATCACCGTCCCTGGTTTATCCCGAATGCCCCGCGCGTCCTGCGTGATCTCACGGGCAAGATCAACGAATAAGTCCGCATTCAGACGGGCACCCTTCTTCACCCGCCCGTATCCCCGCCACAAGGCCTCGCGGTACCGGAGCACTTCCTTGGTCGCCGGATCGACTATCCCGGAGGCGGACGCCATGGCCCTGAAAAGGGCATCGTTGGTGGTAACGATATTCTCGATTTCAGAACTCGCCTTGGCCTCCTGAAGGATCAGCGTATTGACCAGCATGGACTGGTTGGGAATCACGCCGCCCTGCCCTTTGAGTTCCGCCACTGCCCGGTTCGCGGAAATGGCACGCTTGAGAACAGCCTTGGTTTCCACCTCCACTGCGGGCGGCAACGCCAGCAGATCGTTGTAGGGTTTATTGACATCAAAACTCATAATCCACCTCCACCAAATGAACTAGCCTCAGTCTCCCAAATATTCCGAAGATCAACCCGCTCCAACTGACCAAGTTTTGATGTTTTCATGGTGCTCGTCTTTTCACCCTCCAAATTATCCCGACGCATCAGGGCTTTCCCCACCCCTTCAGTTGACATCAAAGTTGTAATTTACAGTCTGACCCCGTCAGGCCTGAACGCCAAGGCTCGTTTCATCGAGGGGATCAACCCATTTATGCTGTCGAGAGCATCCCCATCCTTACAGATGACATCCACCAGGGTAATATGGGCAAAACCGCCTGCCATGCGACTGCATCCTTTTCGGCACCATTCAATTCGAACGCTTATGTCTCTACAGCCTCTTCCGGATCATCATCTTTAGCCTCAGGCATATCGGAATCCTGTTGAGGGATGAACTTGCTATGGACCTTCTGTAAGTGGGCGCGTGCAGATTCCTCAGTTGACTCATAGCCGAGCGAATTGTTTATGAATGAAAGTCGTGTTCTGGCATCGTTAAGAACTTCCGACCAGGTCTTAACCCATACGGTAATATTTAACGTACCGTCATCATAGACACACCCCGGCTTCTTGTCGCGCTGACTGGCCTCCCGTTTTGTAAAAGCATCCATTTCATTTGAAATCGCAAGAAATGTCCATCTTGCCGGAATCCCTTGAAACCTCTCGTCTTCGGCCACCGCGTGTGCATATTTTTTTATCTGTGTTAAGACTTTGTCGCTAATCTTTTGAGAAGGGCGTTTGAGTTCAACAATAAGGTAGTCATACTCGCCAGCGCGCGGGTTATTCACTTTACATAGCATAAGATCAACTCGACCCGTTTTCCCATCAGAAAGCAAAACCGGATCCTCTCGTTCACCAAGTTCCCCAATGTGCTTTTCAAGAACTTCCTCGAGCCGCTTCTCACTACCCGCCAAGGCAAATTCCTCATGGAACAACCAAGCTTCCTTTTCAAGCACCTTGTGTAACTGATCACGCTCCAATAGGGTTTTCTTTGTATTTGGATCAAAAAGCAGCTTCTCAAGGCCGTTGAGAAAGTCCAAACGGCAGGCCACTTCTTGTGCCGACCGAATTATTTTCGACAGCGTCGTTATCTCCAGAAGCTCTGCAAGATTATCTTGGGCATCTTTCGTGAGATGCAAGACCTCCGTGATGATCTTCTGAACCGACTCAGGGTTGTCTTTGACCGCTTGCGCCAAGAGTCGAAACGTAAAACGGCGGGATGCCAAGTCAGCATCCTCAAACGACGGCAAGTATGATTCAACGTTGACTGCGAGAATATCAAACACTTGCCTTTCCGTTTCCTCCACCTGATTCTGCGGATCACCGACATACGGATAGATCTGTTCGGATTTCCATCTGGCAATAACCTCACTTTTGTCTTTCAGAAGTTTGACCCTAAAATGACGCTTTATCTCATCGCGTGCTTGCTTGAGAATTGCCTCGACCTCTGCAGACATATCATCCAGTACAAGGCGATTTTCCAAGTCCAATTTTCTGAAATAGTCACTCTTGACGTACGTTGTGAAATGAAAGCCAGGAGCCCGGATTTTCTGCTTCGTGTGCGCCTCGTGCAAAATCACACCTGAGGCGTCACAAAGATAGCTCCTGCGTTCAGTGGCCTGCTTCCACTCAATAATACTGACAGAAGCCGCGATAGTTGTACCGTCCGCTAGTGCAATCCCTTTCAGGTTATAGTCAGCACGATCAGACTGCGCAGCAACCGGGTTTATCAGCGTTCCGCAATAATCCAAGGTAACGCTTGGGTAATCCGTAAGATAAAAAGCAAACTGCTTGGCAAATTCGCCAGGCGCCTCATTATTTACGAGGGATGTGAAGTGATGATCGAGATTCTCAATGCACACCTCTGTACCTGCAGTCTCCCCATTTGCGTCTACGGGGTCAGTCACAAAGAACGAATCCAGCGCATCACGTTTCCCCACAATGCTGTACTTGTAGCGGCGTCCATCCTTTTCAAACACCGTCCTCCATGTGACAAGAGAGCCAAGCGCAAATGCTCTAAAGCGTCCCCTTCCGCACTTTCCGTGCAGCATACGTCCGCTATTTCTTAACTTGCCTGATTTCCACGATGCACCAAGATTGCCAAAAAGAAATTCCACATCGTCATGTGAGATTCCACGCCCATCATCACTAACCCTGATGGCTTCCATTGTCTCGAGTTTATTCTTGTCGATTGACACTTTGACACGAGAACATGACGCATCAAAGCCATTCCAGATCAACTCAGACAAGGCCACAACTGGCCGCACATTAGCTAACGATGTCAAGAAATCACGCTTTGCTATTACCGGTATTTGACTCATTTCAATCACCATCCACTATCTGTACAAAGCAAGTTTCACAACTCTCTCATCTTTAAGCTTCAACATTGCCCGAAGAAGCATCCTATAACGAGGATCAACAAAACTGTATGCATCACCTTTTGGCGAACGCTTTATTAACGGGCGATCTCCCTTCGCAAATTGCGCCATCATTTGAGGGATATTTAGTACAATGTCTCTAGTTGTCACAGGGAATGCCTTCCGTAGTCTCCCCTCGATCTCTTGCGGCTTAAATTGCTCGCCATCGGCCAAACCAAGAGCATAAAGGGTCTGATTCCTACGTCCCGTCTTGGCATCACGCTCATTCATATGGTGTTCAATAACGGCGTAGAGGTGGTTCAGTGACTGATACATCCACATTCGATCAGCATCGGGCATCATTGCAACGGTGATCCGCCGATTTGACTTCTCTGCGAGTCGTGCCAATTCCAGCCCATACTCGTGTAACATTTGCGGCACGCTATCAGTTACCCAAACTATATGAGCACTTATTGCGTCGAAATTTTCACACTCATATTTGAGTTGCTCAATCAACCCTCTTCGGAGTAAGGTCGCAGCCACAGGTCTCGGCAGACGCGAAACTTCAGGTAGTTCATAAAGGCGATTGGCAACAGTTGAATGATGCGGCGTCTTGTAATAGTATTCTTTTATGCCTGCTGTCACGCCCACGATTAGCAAATGAACTCTATACTGTGTATACCTATCATCATCGCAGAGGATCAGCATATCCGCTAATTCCTTGAGTAGTGGCTCAATAAATGCGGCCTCAAGATTGTCAAACACCAAAACGGCAGGATGGGCACCAGCTCTCTGCCGAAGCCTGTATAGGCAAGACTCGAAAGGCTCCATTTGCCCAATGGCAAACTTATCAGTGTGCGACAGCCCTCCAGACGCGATAATAGCGTCTATTTCTGTTTTCTTTTCCTCTTCGTAGCCCTCTTTAATCGCGACACCATCGCGTTCGACTAGATTACGCAATTCGTCCGAAATCTTCCCGAATCGTGATGCATTTGCAAGATTAGCCACCATGAACTCCGCGTTTTCATCAGTGAGTACTTTCTTATACAACCAGGACTTTCCCGTCCCACTTTCACCATGAACAACGATATGAAGTCGCCCCCGGAGCGCCGATACGAGCATGTCCTCCAAATCTTTTCGTTGAACATACATTCGCGGGTTAACGGTCGCAGATCGTGGCGTAAAGACATCCTCTGGGCGTAATGATTGTGTTATTATGTTCATTTAATTCACCTATTATCTCGATAATGAATAACTACCTTAATGACCTATGTTGGCGTGGCAACAGTGTAACGTCTTCGGTTTTCATAATATTTCCTCAAACTCCATACATCAGGACTTTACTGAATTCACCACATTAACTGCGGCCTTAGCGGCGTCAGTGATTTCGTCAGTCGGCGAAACTACAAGTTTATGTGCATCATAAATACGCCCAGGTGGACTCGCAATAGTTGCAAGAGTATTCTCGCACAACTTAGCGAGTTGCGATTGTGGCGCATTTCCGGTATCGATCTCGGACATTTGTTTTCGAAACCCTTCAAAGCACGAAGCAATTGCAGCTTTATAGCCATAGTCCTCCTCCAGGCGTTTTGCAAGAGCTGCTTCGCGGCTCGCATGGAGGGCCAGCCATATTAAAGCACCCGCAATCGGTAAACGCGCGAGCCACACGCGAGCCAATTCTCCCCATTCCGGAACTTTTTCGAGGTTGTAGACATGCACCAAGCCCGAAACCGTTAACCCCACCAGAAACAACACTGAACCTATAAATAACCACTGCCATCGGCTATTAGGCTTCAAAAATGTTTGACGCCGCTGATCGAATGCGGTTGCGAGACCTGCACTTGTCGCGCCCCTCAGCAATTCATTGATCGTGTCAAGTTGTTCAGCGCACCGCTTATCTATTTCAGTCAGTCGCTTTTCATAATCAGCTATGCGCTGTTCCACTGTAGTCGATTTATCGGCTAAGCTTTTTGTCAAAGCCGCCGCCGTCTCTGCGGCCTTCTGAGTCGCCGTCACGGCTGCAGCCGCTGTATCGACCGTCCCTTTCGCAGTTTGGATTGCTGTTAGGAGGTTGGCTGTTTTTTCTGACAAAGATTGAACTTTAGCTTTCTCTCCCTCAACTTCGGTAACCTGCTGTTTAGTAGCTGTAAGAGCACGATCAAGATCGGCGCGAACTTTATCTGCATGCTCTTGGGCTTGCTGAATGTGATCTGATTTTGTTGCAACAACTGCTTGATTGTCCGTAATTTTTGCGTTAGCCGCTACCGCCTGCGTTGCGATTGTTGATATTTCACTTAGTCTCTTTTGGCTTTCCGCTAAAACCAGAGCTATTTGCTTTTGAGATTCACCGGCAGCATCTCCCGCAGCCTTGATCACTGCTACATCTGCTTTTACCGTATCAGCAGCAGTTTTAACTCCGACCGCTTCCGCCTTTGTCGCTTCAATAATATCCGCCAATATCCGGTCAGGTGACGGGCCAATATTATTTTCAGAAATCACAGGAGCTTGTTGATTCAAATTTTCACTCATAACGAGCCTTTCTTTTCCATGCTATCCTAAAGTTAACAATTTGAAATCCATCATCGAGACCTCTAGTTTTTGATTTCATTCCTCCACCACCTTGATCTCCTCCTGCGTCAGGGCATAAAGGCGGTAGACACGGTCATTGATTTTCTGCTCCAGGGACTCGATCTTGGACTTGGATTCCGAGGTGTCGTTGGAGGCCAGGGGCAGGATTTGTTCGACCAGGGACTCCAATTCGGCGCGTTGGCGGGCAGTGGCGGCGGGAATGGGGATTTGGGACATAGATTCGGAGAATGCCCGAAGATAGCCGCCACGAATCCGATTGGAGATGTTTCCGTAAAACCATTCCACGACGTTGGAGTTCAATAATGCTACCAACCACTCCTGATAGGTCGGGATAAAGTAGGTGGTATTGACGGAGAAGTATCCCTTCGTATCCCACGCAAAACTCTGATGTTCATAGATATCGGGATAAATAATCTTCGGTTGCTCGAATTCTTGCCAGTAGGCCACATTATCCTGAATCTCATACCATTCATAACTGCCAGGTTTACGCCCATCTGGTCCACCTGGCATCAAGGACTTTTTGAACGGCTTCAAATGCTCCAAAATGGCCGGGTAACGCTTGATATCAATGCCACGGCGCGTGAAAATTAACCAAAGGTTTTGGGAGTTGGTCTTCCACCGTTTCACATCACGACCACGAAGGAATGGCTTGAGGATTTCGGCAGACGTTTTGTGTTCAGCAACCAACCGATCTCGCGTGGCCTGATCGACAATAAAGGCTTCATTCAGGCCGGTGAGTACACCGCGATAGAATCGGTCATTGCAGTATTGCCCAAGCGGTTTCCCCGCCGCCCGCAATTTCTCCAGAAGACTGCGCACCACGCCGCCTTCAATCCGCCAGCCGTCGGGTTTGAGTTCGGCCTGTGGTAACGAAAACGCCTTTTCGGCAAAAACCGCTGGAAAGTCCTCGATGGTTTTCTCGGGATCAGGCTGCCAACTCAGTGCCAAGGTGGCGGAATCGGCCCCCACCTTGTCGGTCTTCTGCGCCAACAGGATGCTTGGATAGGCAATGGAGGTGAAGATGTCGGCATCACCAAAATCAATCAACTGTCGCACATGCGTCCGGCCCGCGAGATATTTCCGCAGTTCCTCACCATAACCCGACCGGAAATACTTGTTGGAACAGATGAAACAGAGATGCCCTTCGGGTTTCAGTAGCTGGATTCCCCTCTCGAAGAAGTAGACATACAGGTCGGCGACGCCGTCAAAACACTCATAGTTCTGCGCCTTCAACACCGGCTTGAGCGGTTTGATCTCCTCCTGACGCACAAAGGGCGGATTGCCAATAACGATATCGAACCCGGCCTTGATCTCGGGAAAGAAGTACTGGATGTCGAAAAATTGAACTGGGCGGCTTCGATAGGCAAAGATATTGCGGTAACTCTCCCACATCGCCTTGTCGCGGTCGGCGGCTTCAAGATCACCCTCCATCTTTTTCCGGGCGGCCTCATGACCTTTCTGTACTTTGGAAACCTTGGCCAGATGCTCGCGCTTCCCTTTCACTTGGCGTTCCCGCTCATCGATCTTTTCGGCAATCAGTTCCTCGATCTGCTTCCGCAATTTGTCCTTCTGCCCCGGTTCCCGGACAAAGAAATAGGACTCGGCGGCCCTGGCCAACGCGGCAAAGAATGGATCTTCCAGCGCCAGGCCATCATGCTGGAACGAGCCCGGCGGACGGATCAGCGTATTGGCGGCAACAAACTTGAAATCCAGGTTGGGGAGTGGCGGAACACCGCGGTTCGCCTTCTTGTCGTCCACCTCGAAATCAACCAGCAGGGCGATAAAACACCGCAATTTGGCGATCTGGGCGGCAATGGGCTGGATATCAATGCCATAGATCACGCGCTGGATGAGCGCCAGTTTCCAAATGTACTCAATACTGCTGCTTTCCAACTGGATGCGCGTCTGTTCCCGCACGGAGGCGGGAGTGTCGTTCAGCGTACGTTCCTTCCAGCGCTCGTGATCGGTGTCGAGTTTCCGGAGCACGAAGATCAATTTCTGGAGCATGCCCATGGGAAACGCGCCGGATCCGCAAGCCGGATCGATCACAGTCATGTCATAGATGGCATCCGCGAGGGTCTGGCGCTCGCGGGCCGACAACTCGGGCAACCGATCACTCCATTCCACCACCTGCTCAACGCAGCGCATGGCCTCTCCGGCCTTGAAACGGGGATGGGCAGTCGCGAGGCGTCCGGCCAGGTGATTGGTCAGGCTGGCATCGACCATGTAGTTCACGATCGCGCGCGGGGTATAGAACGAGCCGGTGGCCTTCCGGGCCGTGGCTTCGGTCTCCGGGTTGTATTCCGCCAGCAACTCCTCGAAAATACGGCCCAGTAGTTCGGGGTCAAGGGCGATTTCCTGCTCCACCGGCGTGTTTTCGGCCACGGTGAACTTGTAGGCGTTGAGGATGTGGAACAGGCCGTCAACTGGCACAGACTTCTTCTTGGGACTGTCGTAGGCCTCGCTCAGGTCGGCGGACAACGCCTTCCCGAAGAACAGGGCATTGGGTATGAAGGCCTGTTTTTCGACCACATCAGAGAAGCCATCCACCCGGAATTCCTCATTCTTTCCGCCGGAACTCTCGCGATAGTCGAGACACTCGAATAAGCCGCCGTTCAGGAATGGGATATCCTGGAATAACTGGCCGAGATCATCGGAATTCCGGAACAGGGCTTCATGCCGGAAGCGGGAGTGGTCCATATAATCGACATTCGCCCCACGATAGCGCCGCCCTGCCCTGAATTCGCGCTGGTCCAAGGGCACGCTCAGTGTCGGAAAGAACAGGTTCTGCAGGATAGCCTTGTAATAGCCGCCGTCCTTGAACGAGGACGCATCGAACTGCTTGAGAACCCGTTCGGCGGTGGCCTGGTCAAATAGCCCATCCCCGATGAGTTTCTTCTCCTTGGCAAACCAGCAAAACATGATGCGGGTCAGGAGGCGTATCAGGGCAGTTCGATTGCGCAACTCTGAATCATCGATCCCGCCATGGGGGAATTCGACATGCTGGGCGGCGAGGAAAAACCAGTCGCGCACGCGGCGGTAGAAGCGGTTGTTCAGCGTCTCGATATCCAATATGGCGCGCCAGGCATCATGAAGTTGGGCGAAATTGACCACCTCGCGCCGGGTGGAGGCCATGACCTTGTACAGGGAGAGATCATGAAGAATCTCTACGTGCGCGCGGTGCGGATTGGCGACGCGGATGTCCTTGATGAGGGTGACTTTCTCCAGGACATCGCGGGCCTCATCACGTTTATGCAGGCGACGGTTGATCACGGAGAGGGTCAGAGTGTCCCCGGTCTTGAAGAGAATCAGGGCGGGCATCTTGAAGAGACGGTTGACCTCGCGGGTGATGGTGGCCAAATCGGTGCGGGTATAGTGATCGGGCCGGAGTTCGATGGCGAAGAACAGATAGGACTGGATCAACCTGTTGTCCACCTTGGTGGAGGAGTCGAATCCCAGCATCCCCTGCCCGCCAGCCAACTTGATCTCATCGTCGGTCAACTGAAAGAGGAAATCGACCGATTTCCAGTCAACCGCCCGGGCTTCCTTTTTGCGGAATATCCCAGCGGCATCAAATGCAGCGAGAAATGAGTCAACCGTGTTGGGCGCAAGCGTGATACGTTTTTCGCTGGCGTAGCCGAGAGTGCCGAGGAGCGCAAGCGCGTTGTCACGCAAATTCCCCGTTTCGAATGCCTGAATGCGTTGCTGTATCGCGGCTCTTAAGTCCATTGTTAATCCTGTGATTTCTTTGTGGATTCCAGCAGGTCTTTGCCTTTGGCAGTCAGGCGGTATTTTTGGAGGCGGCTCTTGGGATTATCGGGGATGGTATATTCAATAATTTCCCGCCCCAATAGATCCTTGATGGTTCGTTTGAAGGATCCGGTTTTACTCTCCAACTTCAGTTTCGCCGTTAATTCGTTTGCAGAAAGTGACTGTTCAACCAACGTTTGAACTATATCGCGCCACTGTCCCCCTGACTCTCCCCCTGACTGGGCCCCCGACTGGGCCCCTGCTGGCTTTTCTTGTCCGGTGACTTGTGCGGTGACTGCAGTCTGGCCTGCCTGCGGGGCATCAAAATCAGGGTATTTCACGACAATCCGGAAAACATCGCCTTCAATCAGTTCCGGATCACTCCCGCCAAAGAGTTTCCCGTATTTCATCAACTTGCGCGTGCCGGAGCCCAGTTCGTCCGCCCGCCCGATCTGTTGAAAAAAGTGGGCAATGACCGGGTTTTTGCAACCAACATCCCGACTGAGGGCGCGCTGGCACACCTTGTATTCAACGGCAATGCCTTCTCCCTGTTTAAGTAGTGTTTTGAGGTCGGTCATCAATGCGTTACCTAATTAATTACCTATTTCATTACCCAATTGACTGGGTAATACCTATTTCGAATCACGATAATACCCTCATTACTACCCTCACTAAGGGGTAATACCTCTTCTCAAATCTGACACAGTACACTCTTTGAATACACTCTTTCCTTGTAAGTGCCTAAATTTGAGGGCGTTACCTATTCAATTACCCATTACCATTACCTAATTACCCAATACAAAGCCAGACATTACCCTCTTTATTACCCTCTTATAAGGGTATTACCTCTTTTCCCATACCGCCCCAGGGCCACGCCCTGAACACTCAATTTTCTGTTGTTTCTGCATGTCTTTCAACACCTTACGCACCATATCCCGGCTAACTCCAGGACACACACGCTCCACATCGACCAAAGAGAACCGCTGTGGTAACCCACCAATGGCACTCATAATCAACTCTGTCTTCGTGCCTCTGGGGCTCTTAAGTTGGCCCGCCCGCTCCTCGAATTCATCATAGGCTTTCTTTAAAATATACAACAGGTACCCAATATAGGGCCAAGGATCGTGCTTTCCCTCATGCCACCCTTTGGAACTGAGTTGAAGGGTTTCGTAATACCGCGCTTTATTCTCTTCAATAATCCGCTCAAGGCTGACATACCGCCCCACCTCAAACCCCAGATGGTAGGCAGTCAATAGCAATAGAAGCCGGGACACTCTCCCGTTCCCATCGCGAAACGGATGGATGCATAGGAAATCCAGATTGAAGGCCGCCATGACAATGAGGGGCGAGATGTCATGGTCACGGCTCTGATCCTGCCACAGGGTCACCAGCTTGCGCGTAAATTCGGGAGTCTCCTTGGGAAGAACACTTCGGAATCGAACCCGCTCCCCACCACCAGCGAATTTTTCAATGATGTCTACCGGCTTATCCTTATACTGGCCTGCATCCCAACTTTCTCCGCGACTCAGTTTGTGGAGATTTAGAATGGTCTCTTCGTTGACAGGAAGTGCAACGCCTTGCGTATGGATAAGATTCAGGGCATCACGATAACCGGCCACCTCAATCTCATCCCGATCCCGAAGCGAAGGATGCCCAAAAACAACGGTTCCAATACGCGAATCGTCAATAGTGACCCCTTCAATCCGATTCGACGATATCACGCTCTGGGCAATGGCGTGCTCCTTGAGCACTTTCAGCTTTTGAGGCGATTGTCGTGCAAATAATTCCTGTAACCCCTGGGCTTTACCGATGTCCGATAAATACCATGACACTGTCATGGGAATCTGTAGACAACGGTCTTGGATCTGTTCTAGTGTCTTCATACTTCATCACTCATACTTCATAATTTATTTAATCACCAACCAGGTTATGAGTTCAAAATCCGTGTCATCTTTAGCCTGTTCACTTTGATCCGGGATTACAAAATCTCGCCCAGCGGTCAATCCAACGGCAAGGCGCTTCTTGAATGTTCCCGCAATGCTTTTGACGGACTTACCCAACAGGTCATCATATTTCGCCATATCCTGGCCGTGGCCTGTTTCTTTGTCAAAAAGGTCGCAAAGCTGCTGATACGGTTCTGTTTTGCCCGCACACAACTTCTGGAACAACGTAAGGGTGTTCTTGGCATGGGTGAAGGTGAACCGGACGGTTCCGTCATCACGAATATAGAGCAGATAATAGCCACCCAGCGGATTGACATTGGATGAGGTTTTCTCCTGCGGCGGGTTTTTATGTCGCAGACAGAAAATCACACCCGGCTTAACAATGTCATGCCAGTTCTTGTCAAACAGCCCGGCATCCTTGGTTTTATCCAATGTCGGCACCAATCCATACAGGCCTAATGGCGCATCACGCAAAGCTTGTCGGTTGGCTTCCAAGAAATTCATCAACTCAATACGGAAATCATCCAACGTGAATTCGCTGAGCGAGACGTTGTCATCCATCTCCTCCAGGTCAATGACCTCATCTTTCAGCCGCAGCAACTGCTTTTCACGGTAGGTCAACTCCTCTGTGACCAAATCCCTGATCTGATCCGGGTTAAGCAGGTCGTCTGCCCCGGTGGCAGCGATGTCCACCAGAGCCATGCGGGCTTCCACCCGGTCTTTGAGGTTAATGTATTTGTTCAAATCATCGGTCGGCCAGAAATTGACAAGCTGGATCCGCTTATTCGTGCTACCAAGACGGTCAATACGCCCAAAGCGCTGGATAATGCGCACTGGATTCCAGTGAATGTCGTAGTTGATTAGATAATCGCAATCCTGAAGGTTCTGTCCTTCAGAAATACAGTCGGTGGCAATCAGAATGTCAATTTCGCCCGCCTGCGGCATGTTGGGCATTTTTTCACGATGCTTGGAGCGTGGGGAGAAGTTGGTCAGAATGGAAATGAAGTCGGTCTGATGCTGGAAACCCGACGGTTTAAAGGTGGTTTTGTTGTCACCCGACCCGGAGACCAGCGCAATCTGTAATCCGAGTTCATTCCGCACCCAGCTCTCCAAGTGCTCATACAGATAACTGGCCGTGTCAGAAAACGCGGTAAACACAAGCACCTTTCGATTGTCATCATTGATCGGGTTGCGCACCTTCGCCGCAATCAGGGTTTTCAACTCCTGGAACTTGGCATCGCGCTCGGGGGTAATCGCCGCCGCCTTCTCATGGATGGTGATCAACTGCGCAAGATCCCGCTTTAGATCCGCCTTCCATTCCTCCCGTTTCAAGTGCTCGAGTTTGAATTCCAATTTTTTCCCGACAGTTAACTTCTCAAGGAGTTCCGCGGCCTCCTCGTCCCCCTGCTGGTCAAGCAGATCGGGCTGGGTATATTCTTCGAGGTTAGTCTCAAAATGGTCGATCTTGCCAAGCAATGTTTTGATCTTCTGGATCGTGTTATCGATCGATATCTCGAAACTGTGAACTGAACTCTCAAGACGTTTCAGGTAATTGACCCGCATCATGCCAATCAGGAAGAATTCCCGTTTCTTCTGGTCGTTGAACAAGGCGAGTTCGCCTTCTTTTTTGTATTTATCCAAATATTTCTCTTGGAGATAAGCCGACGGGTTGAAAATGGTCAGTTTGTACTCGGTTATGGCGTCATTCAGTTTGTCATAAGTCGGGAAATAACCCTTGAGATCGGTCACGGTTGACCGGGCAAGTGGTTTGAGCCGTTCAGGGAATTCCCCCATACCCTTCGTGCCGTAATAACTGACGATATGTTTGCGTGAACGAGCAATAGTCAGTTCATCCAGCAGTTTGAAGAACGAGGAGTCCAAGACCTCAAGAAGCCGGGCCACCTTGCGACCGGGATTCTTTTTCGGATCGGCCCAATTAGTGAAGTTGGTCTGCGCGTTTCGCATGACCTGCCCGATACTGCCAATGCTGAGCGTTTCCTGAAAGGCTGTGTCCTGATCCTGGGTGATCAACAGGAACTGGTTGCGCAAATCCTTAAGATTGTTGTTTACCGGCGTGGCTGAAAGCAGCAGGACCTTGGTCTTGATTCCCTTTCGCAGGATCTGTTCCATCAGGAATTCATACCGGGTTGTTTTCTTCGTCCCATCGTCCTGCACCGCGCCCCGCGTGTTATTCCTGAAATTATGCGACTCATCGATCACAAGCAGATCGTAATTGCCCCAGTTGAGGGTATCGAACTTAGCCAGACCCAAGTCGGTATGCGCCATGACCTTAAAGGCAAACCGGTCTTTCAGCAGGGGATTGCGGCGGTCATTGTCGCGATAGACATTCCAATTGTCCTCCAATTTCTTCGGACAGAGCACCAGCACGCGCCCGTTCAGCAATTCAAAATATTTTATCACCGCCAGCGCTTCAAAGGTTTTCCCGAGACCGACGCTGTCGGCAATGATGCAGCCGTTGTGCTTCAGGATTTTATTGATCGCACCCTTTACCCCATCCTTCTGGAAGTCGTAAAGCATGGCCCACACATCGGTCTCGAAAAAACCGGTTTTCTCATCCAACAGGCCACCTTTATCCGCGTCTTTAAGATAATCCTCAAAAAGATGGTAAAGCGTCTTGAAATAGATGAATTCCGGCGAGTGATTGGCATAAAGCTGGTCCAGGTAACGCAGGACCTCGTCTTTCACATCGTCAACAACCGAGGTGTCGTTCCAAATTTCGTCGAACCAGGTGAGCAAGTCGCGCCGGTCGCGGCTATCGTTAACCTCAAGATTCAGCTCGATGTTGTTACGTTCGCCTTTGCCGATCCCCAGGCCGCTGACCGTGAAATTGGAACTACCGAGTAAAGCTTCCTGCACGCCATGGTTATCCATGTGATACATCTTGCCATGAAGGAAGCCGGGATAGCGGACCGACCGGATATCCACCTTGCGCCGGATCCAATCGGCACAGTCCTTGGCCACCCGCCGTTGTTCCAGCCGCTTCTGCAATTGAAGTTTCGAATCCTCGATATCGAACGCCTTTTTATCGGTTTTGTCGGGATCGATATTCCTGACAAAACGGGGTTCACCGAACAGGAACCGCAGTGAATCGGCCGACTCCAATTGCGAGCGCATCATGTCATAGGCGTAAATCGTGAAATAGGCTGAAACGAAAGATAATTTTGACCCGGACTGAATCTTCTCGCGAAGAAAATCGCCTACCTTGCCCCGTCTATGATTATCCCTTATGCCCGAAATGATGTCCATGGCGAGCATGGTGCGAAATTGAAGCCAAAAGTTCAAGCGGGATGATGGGCGCTGGCGACAAAGAAATTGCCCGGGGTGGGACTCGAACCCACACACCCTTGCGGATAAGGGATTTTAAGTCCCTTGCGTCTGCCATTTCGCCACCCGGGCGGGTTGCGGCCTGTATATGTATCAAAGTTTTAATAATAAACAAGACTGCTTCTTTTAAACGGTGTGAAAGTTGTAATGTTAAATGCCGAAGCAAGAAAAGAAAGCGTTCCACGCCGTGGACCGCAAACCTTTTTGGTCTTAC
>Ga0073936_10003094_pt1 | contig 24204 bp, 24 predicted proteins | sample AliMusrvi5mmetaG_FD_87041 | JGI IMG/M metagenome (GOLD analysis project Ga0073936, IMG submission 87041) | Freshwater lake bacterial and archeal communities from Alinen Mustajarvi, Finland, to study Microbial Dark Matter (Phase II) - Alinen... | ecosystem: Environmental > Aquatic > Freshwater >... | reverse complement strand
GCTTTTGCTGCGTTAGCCCGTGCTATATTCTCGCAAGAAAAGCTGTCAGCGGTGGCGCCGTGAATGGCTCGAACCGCACGGGCTGCCTTCACCAAAAGCTCACCTGTGCCCGCATGGCTACAGTATTTTGAAAAATGCTCTAAAACAGGAGTCAGACTGCAGGGTGCGCACCGCGCACCGATAATATACTGCCTTTGAAATGGTGCGGTTGCCCACCCTGACTACGCACTGAATCCTGACTCCTGAATTCTGATCCCCAAAAAAAAGCGTCTGGCCGGTTGCCCGGCCAGACGCCTGTAGTGATCAGGAATGCTAAAAAATTACTGCTTGTTCTTCTTCAGATCTTCCACAACAGCGGGATCCGCCAGCGTTGAGGTATCGCCCATATCGTCAAACAGACCAGCGGCGATCTTCTTCAGGATGCGGCGCATGATCTTGCCGGAGCGGGTCTTCGGCAGGCCATCCGCCCACTGGATCTTGTCGGGCGTAGCGATGGGTCCGATTTCCTTGCGCACATGGGCAACGAGTTCCTTCTTCAGGGCATCGGTCTTCTCAACACCCACGTTCAAGGTGACATATGCATAAATGCCTTCGCCCTTGATCTCATGGGGGAAACCGACAACCGCGGCTTCGGCAACTTTCGGGTGAGCAACCAGCGCGCTTTCGACCTCGGCGGTGCCCATGCGGTGGCCGGACACATTGATAACGTCGTCCAGACGGCCCATGAGAAAGTAGTCGCCGTCGGCATCCTTGCGGGCGCCATCGCCGGTGTAATACTTACCCGGGAACTGGGTAAAATAGGTATCTTTAAACCGCTGATGATCGCCGTACACGGTGCGCATCATGCCGGGCCATGCCTTCTCAACGCAGAGATAGCCGCCTTCATTCACATCGGCTTCGCTCTTGCCGTCTTCACGCAGAATGACGGGCTTGATGCCGAAAAAGGGACGGTTTGCTGAGCCGGGTTTGATCTTCATCGCGCCGGGCAGCGGGGTGATAAGGAAACCGCCGGTCTCGGTCTGCCAGTAGGTGTCAACGATGGGGCAGCGGCCCCCGCCGATTTTGTTGTAGTACCACATCCATGCTTCGGGATTGATGGGCTCGCCCACGGTGCCGAGAATTTTCAGGCTTGAAAGGTCGATGCCTTCAACCCACTGGTCGCCCTGTGCTGCGATGGCGCGGATGGCGGTGGGGGCGGTGTAGAACTGGTTGACCTTGTACTTCTCGACGATTTTCCAGAACCGAGAGTAATCCGGATAGCTCGGAACGCCTTCAAACATAACGCTGGCGGCGCCGTTTGCCAGAGGACCATACACGATATAGCTGTGGCCGGTAACCCAGCCAATGTCGGCCGTGCACCAGAAGGTGTCTTCTTCCTTCAGGTCGAAAACATACTTCAGCGTGGTGGCGGCATACAGCAGATAGCCTGCCGTGGTGTGGCAGGCGCCCTTGGGCTGGCCGGTTGAGCCGGAGGTGTAGAGAATAAAGAGCGGATCTTCAGCGTCCATCCACTCGGGCTCGCAGTATGCCTTGATGTCCTTGGCATTCATTTCATCATTCCACCATATATCGCGGCCTTCCTTCATGGTGACGGCTGCGCCGGTGCGCTTTACGATGATCGAGGTCTTCACGGAGGGGCAGGATTCCAGGGCCTTGTCAGCATTGCCTTTCAGGTCAACGGACTTGCCGGAGCGGTAGGAAGCGTCGCTCGTGATCAGAATTTTTGCTTCGCAGCCCTGAATTCTGTCACGCAAAGCGTCTGCGCTGAAGCCGCCGAATACGATGGCATGGATAGCGCCGATGCGGGCGCAGGCAAGCATGGCAATCGGAAGTTCGGGAATCATGGGCAGATAGATAACAACGCGGTCACCCTTCTTCACGCCCTGCTTCTTGAGCACGTTGGCGAACTTGTTTACTTCATAGTACAGTTCGATATAGGTATAGGTGCGAGCCTCATCAACAGGCTCTCCCTGCCACATGAGAGCGGCCTTGTTCTTGCGGGCCGTTTTGATGTGCCGGTCAAGGCAGTTATAGGAAACATTGAGCTTGCCGCCCTTGAACCAGGCGATATTTCCTTCAACGAGATCGGCCTCGACAACCTTGTCCCACTTCTTGAAGAACTCGATGTTCTCGTCCGCCATTTTGGCCCAGAATGTATCGGGGCTTTCAATGGACTCCTTGTACATTGCCTCGTACTGCGCCATGCTCTTTACATGGGCCTTCTCGGCCAGTTCCTTGGGAACGTCGAACACCTTTCCCAGCTGTGCCAGTGACTGCATCTTCTGTTCTGCCATTACTTCCTCCTTCTAACATTATTGCTTGAGAGTGATTAATAAAAGCTTGATGCTACAACTTACCCGTATAAAACATCAAAGTCTCACCACTGTGATGTTGTTTGCTAGTGTATCAAGGAATATGCCAATTTTAAAAAAGCTTTGCGGACGGGTCTAAATAAATATTAATGTTATTTCATGCAGTTCCGTTTGTCAACTGAAAACCGTCAACCACTATAATTTGTCATTTTGTCACAACATCACCGTGCCCCGAGAATATTTTTCTGTAAAAAACTCCCCAAACGGGCACAACACCCTGCCCAGTGACTGGGTACAACCAAACTGACATTTTGACAATGAAAAACACCGGTACCCTGCCTGAAAATGAGCAAACCGCGGCTGCAACTAACTACCCGTAAAGACAGGCAAACAGGCAGACTGCTTGTCACTATTTACTCCAACCATCTAATTTCACGCTAAATTATTGCTTCTCACGCTGGCCAGACAGGCAGTCTGCTGCGTGCTGAGCACGGGCAAACGAAACTACTTGCAATCAAAAACTTTTATGGCTTTATTTTTGCATAATAATAAGCTAAACACTAGACACCATACAAACTTTACCGGCAAACCTCTGCACGGCAGTATGAATACGGCGAACCTGAAACCCGCTTCCGGGGCCTCTTGTTCGCCACACCAATGGAGAGACGTTCATGGAACAAGGCGATTCCGGCAGTTTTAAAAAATACATGCATCCTCTTGAAGAATCCGTTCTGTCCCTGGCAACGGGCAGAATTGAAAAACCCGTCCAGGAACAGCCCCCCACCAGGGATAATGTTGTCCAGCTCGCGCCGCGCATCGAGGAGGTGGGCTCAACTCCCGAGTCGGCGCCCGTAGTGCCCGTTGATAAGCTGCAATCCATCTCCAATTTGATAAATGAATCCATGATCTACATTAACAAGCAGGTTCTGGGCAGAAAAGATATTGTGCGACAGTCATTTCTCGCCCTCATGACCGGCGAGCATCAGCTCATCATCAGCCGCACGGGTATGGCGAAATCGCTGCTGGCCCGGCAGATTTTTGCCTGCTTCGACGGCGCGACGATTTTTGAAAAACAGCTCACCAAAGACACGATGCCGGAAAATCTTTTCGGCGCCTATGACATTGAGGCCATGAAAAAAGGTAAGATGATCCACAATGTCGAAGGGTCGCTGGTGCTGTCGCATTTTGCCTTTCTTGATGAAATTTTTGACGCCAATGACATGCTGTTGCGGGCGCTTCTTTCGGTGCTCAATGAAAAGCAACTGGTTAACGGCGAGCAGATGGTCTCCTCGACCCTGCACAGCGCCATCGGGGCGGCAAACTACATCCGCATTACCGAAGTGCTCGAGGCGGTGCTTGACCGCTTCCTGTATAAAAGCTTTATCCCGGAAAACAAGGACCTGTACTTTCAATTCTCCATCGACCAGATTTACATGGAGCATTTCGGCAAGGTAGCCGCGCCCGAGCGGCGCCTGACCCTTGGCGAGCTGTCATTCGTGAAACAAATCGTACAAAGCAAGCAGATGGAAATTCCGGGATATGTCCTGTTTCTTAAAAACTATATCCTCAAAAAGTATATCGAAGAAACACGCGCCGTGGTCTCCGACCGCAAGGATTATACCATCAGCGACCGAAAAAGCGCCAAAACCCAGGACACGATGCGTGCGTGGGCCATTCTTGAGGGCAGGACCGAAGTCACCGAAAAAGACCTCGACAGCCTGTATTATGTGGTCTGCACCCTCGGGCGCGAGGAGGAAAAAACAAGATTTGACAAAATACTGAACGCCACCAAAAACTATTTCCGGCAGGATAAAACGATTCTTGAAAACATGTTTAATGCGATCGCCATTTTCAATATCATTAAAAGCAGCCGGGACACCGAATCGCTGAAAACCGACCGGGCGTTCAAGGAAGTGCACAATAAACTTGAGCGGGTGGCGAAATCCGAGGGCTCGGCCCTCATGGAATATTTCACCAGGCTGCGCCAAAAATTCGTGTCCCTCACCCGCGACACCTTTCTTCCCGAAACTTTCACGCTGTTTGAAAATTTAAGCGAAATGTCCCTTAAAGACGCAAAATCACGGGAAACCCGCGAGCTGATATCGGGATTCCGGGAAGACGTCTTTAGCGAAAAAAAGATCGCGCTCAAGTAAGCGTGTTATATGGACGGAGCAGAGTTTCAAAACCAGCTTGAGTTCTACATGCCGCCCTGCGGCGTGTGCAACATGGAAACGCTGCGCTTCACGCCCGAAATGCTGAAAATCTTCTATATCGCCCGCGTGCTGCTCAGCGAGACCAGCACCCACCGGATCAAAACCCAGGCCGCGCCCCTTCTGAACCGGGATGAAATTTTTGAAAGCCGCACCGTCATAACGCAGACCGACTCCGAGGCGAAGAAGCCATCGCTGATGGACAATTTCATCAATCTCACGAGAATCACCTCGCTTCGGGACATGGCGCACCTCCTGCCGCGCGAGCATTTCATTTACTCGGACTTGATCTTCTATAAAAAGCTTGCCAACCGGGAGCTCATAAAAATCGATTATGAAAGCCCCTCGGGCGGCATTACATCGGTTGACAGCTTTCTCAAGCACCATGAAACCGAGCTCAAGCGCAGCCAGAAAGTATATCTCCTGTTTGATAATTCAACGTCCATGAACGGCGAGAAGTTTAAAAAGCTGTTTGTCGCCAAGGCAATCGCCATTGAATATCTGCGCCGCGCCTGCCGGGAGCATCCGCAGATTTATTTCCGCTCATTTCACACTGATGTGGGTGGGCTCGTCAAGGCGGCGACCGAAGAAAGCATTTACAAGCTCATCAACCACATAGCCCATCTCCAGACCGGCGGCGGCCGCATCACCAATATCGGCGACGCGGTCGTTCAGGCAATCGAGGACATCACCGCCGACCCCGAGCTCGAGCAGGCCGAGATCATGGTGCTGACCGACGGCTTCGGCCCCATTCCGAAAGATTTGCAGGAGCAGTTGGGCTCGATCAAGCTCCATATCGTTCTGATACCCGATCTTGATATTGAAAAAATACTCACCCTGTACCCCAACCGCCAGGAATGGGAGCGCGGCGGCCCGAGCGGCACCCGGCCCATGCCCGAATTCTGGCAGTATTACAGCAAAACCCCGCCCCCCATGTTTCTCGAGGGCGAGGAGATGTATAAGGACACCATGCGCTCCTACCAGCTCGCTAGCAAGTCAGTATCGGAGCAGAAGGCCCTTGAAATACTGCAGGGCCTCAACCAGGTGTACAAGCTTCAGGAAGTCTGCCGGGAGTTTATTTTTATTCTTATCACCTCGATTCTGAATGAATCATTCATGTTTTCTTTAAGCGATCTCGAAAGCATGGAAGCCCATATCCGCGAGATGAATGAGCGGGATATGAGCACGATGAACAATGACCAGAAGCTCCAGTTTCTGCAGGCCGTCAATTTTCTGCTGCAGTTTTTGATGGTTGCCCGGTCCAATGCCAAGGACAAGGCGACAAAGCAGAAAATAAATGAGCTTAAGATTTTTCTGGAGGCGATTCAGGCCAAAATCATGCAGGACCCCTGGATACGCACCATGCTGCAGGCCGACGACATAAAAATCAACTTCAAATTCGACCTGGGCGCGGCGCGCAAGGAAGACCAGATGCCCATGCTGGAGGCCTTCGGCTGGCTCGTGAAATTTTTCTGGCAAACCATCGCCGATGCGTTCCGCCGCATCTGGCATGAGTATAAGATGTAAGCAGCAGGGGCTGCATTCAGTGCGTTGAACACGCAGCATACGGCAGAACTATCTTGTTGATCCTGTCCGAAATTTTCAGCTGCGCTGTTTCAAGGTCATAATGAGCCTGAAGGTTCATCCAGCTCTGCGCATCGGTTCCGAAAAACCGAGCCAGGCGCAAAGCCGTATCAGCGGTTATTGCCCTCTGCCCAGCAACGATCTGACCGATGCGGCGCTGCGATACGCCGATGGATTTTGCAAGCCGGTACTGCGTGACGCCCATGGGCTTCAAAAAATCCTCCAGCAGTATTTCTCCCGGATGCACCGGCGCCATGTCTCTTTTTATCATAGCCACATCTCCCGTTAATGATAGTCGACTATTTCAACATTATGGGCATTGCCGTCCCGCCAGCCAAAGCAAATCCGCCACTGGTCATTAATCCGGATGCTCCACTGCCCTGCCCTGTCGCCGCTGAGCTTTTCAAGCATGTTGCCCGGCGGCACGCGCAAAAAGTCAAGCGTGGCTGCACCATTAAGCTGCGTAAGTTTGCGCAGCGCCACGCGCTGAATATCACGAGGCAGGCGTTTGGAATACCTGCCACTGAAAATCTTTTCTGTTTCGGCGCATTTAAAATGCTTGATCATGATTTAATAGTAACACTAGGCGCTAGTAGCGTCAAGCGTTATCAAGGACACCCCTGTCAATGCTGGGGTCTTTTTTTATAAACCACCCCGCCGCAAGCGGACGGGGTATTTCTCTGGGAATACTATAATTTCATCGCCGTAAACGGCGGGGAATTAACCCCGAGCGATTAAAAGGGGGCGTTTCCCTTTTCTCGTGATTTTACAGGCGAATTCGCCCAAAGGAAAAAGCAGTTGATCGCGGCTCGCAAAAATCGCATAGATTACTGGCGGGCACAACCTTTAACCGATGGCGGCTTGTAGTGTTTTAAAGCCGGTTTTGGCGTCATTATCTAAAAATCGCGGCGATTTGTAAGGCTTGAAAGGAGATAAACTGCAGGCTGCTGGAGGCAATAATAAAACCTCCGCGGAGATTCGGAGGTTTTCTGATTTCTACTCCAAGGGGATAAAAAGTAACAGCGCGCTATATGGCCTCAAATGTATGAACAACTTTATATGCCATGATATTCTTTTTTCGACCTGCGGCAACTTTTTTTAACGGCATATCCTTGTCTATAAAATCTAATTCCGCGCCGTCTCGAATTTTAGCAACGATAGCAGGATGATCAATCGTTTGCTTTATAAAATCGAACGTCATGCCTATATTTTTGTCTGCAACTTCTTTCTTTGTCATTTACTTTATCCTTTTCTTGAAACGGTCTTTATACCATTCCCAACGGTCTTTTATATCCTGTTCGGCATATGTCAAAGCATCAGGAAGATTTTGAATGGGTATAAGCTGTTTGTCTTTTTCTCCTTTCGGGTTCATAACATCGCGGTGAAAGAACCCGTGGGAGCAGTCATAGCGTACAACAGCATGCCATTTATCCTTTATCTTTGTTTCATATTGTACCACAATATCAGAGACTTTGCCTCTTTCAACGATGATTTTTACCCGCAAGCGGTCTTCACCATCGGCAGTAATTGCTTTTGTAAATTCCTTTGAACCCAAATCCATCCTCGAATTAGTAATGCTTTATTTTTTTATTAAAAACAACCCGATCTGTCAATAAGAAGGAGCAGTCATAATGGTGCGCAATGCGCACCCTGCAAAACCCAAAAACCAACATGACCCCTGTACCCCGAACCCTGAATCCTACTTCATCTCCCGCCGGCCTTCGAGGGCGTTTCTGAGCGTGACCTGGTCGGCATAGCCGATATCGCTGCCTGAGGGGACCCCCTGCGCGATGCGGTACACCGAAGCGCCGCTGTCTTTCAGCCTGCCGGCTATATAGATGGCGGTTGCATTGCCGTTCATGGTGGGATTGGTGGCAAGAATGACTTCGCGAACCTGCTGCTCGCGGGTGCGCTTTACAAGCTCTTCTATGCGCAGCTGATCAGGCCCTATGCCGTCAAGCGGGGAAATGACCCCATGCAGCACGTGATAGCGGCCCCGGTATGATGCGGTGCGCTCGATGGACAGGAGATCTCCGGGGGTTTCAACAACGCACACGACCCGGGCGTCGCGGTCGGGATGCGCGCAAATCGAGCACAGCTCCTGCTCCGTGTAATTGAAGCACTGCGTGCAGAAGCAAATCTTCTCCCGCGCGTCAATAATCCCGCGGGCAAGCTCGCGCGCATGATCTTCCGGGCAGTTCACCAAAAACAGGGCAAGCCGGGTTGCGGTTTTCTCGCCGATGCCCGGCAGCCGGGAAAGGCTTGCCACCAGGCTCTGAATGGGGTTCTGCTGGGTCATAACGGCAGATTCAGCCCCGGGATGCGCAGCCCGCCGGTGAGCTTCCCGAGCTCCTGCTGCATCATGTCCTTTGACTGGCGCAGGGCCTCATTGACCGCGGAGGCGACCAGGTCTTCAAGCATAGCCACATCAGCGGGATCCACCAGCGCGGGCGCTATTTTTATCGATACTATATCCTGCCTGCCGTTGGCGGTTACCGTCACCATGCCGCCGCCGACGCTTGCCTCGACCGTCCGGTCCTCAAGCTCACTGTTCAGCTTCGTCATCTGCTCCTGAAGCTGCTGGGCCTGCTTCATTATACTCCCGAGATTCATGCATGCCTCCTTCGGCAAGCGGACGTATGTCCACAACGGCGCCATTGAATGTGTCGACGATTTTCCGGATAACCGGGTTGTGCAGGACCTTTTCGCGGGTCAGCTGCCGCTCGCGCCGGTCCTCATGCTCAGCGGACTTTTTTTTTTCGCCACCCGCGGCTATGGTCACCGGCACGGCTTTGCCGAAGCACTCTGCCGCAAGCTGCCTGAGGAGGGCCTCTTTTTCAGCGTCCCTGAGCTGCTCCATGTGAAACGATCCTGCCGGAAAAAGAATCTTCACCCCGCCGTCCGGCCCGGTTTCAACCGTGCCGTGGTTCAGCAAAGACCATATCGAGGGGCTTCGCTTCTGAACCAGTGCGCAAAATGCTGCAGCCCCTGCGCCCTGCGGCGCGGGCTGCGACTGCCGTTGAGCAAACGATTGCGGCGCAGCCGGCGCACCTGGCCGGAGGGCCGGGGCTGCAAAGCCCGCCCGCTGCTGGACCATGGCGCCGCCTGCCTGCAGGGCTGCGAGCTGCGCCATGATTTCATCAAGGGGCAGTGCCCGCTTCAGCTCCATCATTTCAAGCAGGCACACCTCCAGGGCGATACGCGGAAGGGCCGACCGGACAATATCGTTCTCGGCGGAAAAACAGAGCCTGAACATGCGCAGCAGCTCCTCGCGGGTGATTCCCGCTTCAAGCTCCTGTAAAAGCAGCATGTCTTCATCGGCGGCATCCACGAGCTTTGCCGGATCCTTTACCGCCTTGAGCATCATGATGTCCCGCAGGGTTTCCAGCAGGCTGAAATAAAACTTCCTGAGATCCAGGCCCAGCTGATAGACCTCGTCAAGGGCGTCGATACAGCCCTTGGCGTCTTCGGTAATGACGGCCGAGAGCACGCGGCAGATGATCTGCCGGCCGATGTGCCCCAGCATGTCCTGCAGGTCGGCGTCCCGAATATCGGCGCCGCAGTAGGTGATGGCGCGCTCCAGTATGGTCTGTGCGTCGCGCATGCTGCCGTCGGCCTCGCGGGCGATGAGCATGAGGCCATGGCGGCTGATGGCCACCTGTTCCGCCTTCGCGATTGCGCCCAGGTGATCGACTATATCGGCTGAGGGTATGCGCTTGAAATCAAAGCGCAGGCAGCGCGAAAGGATCGTGTCGGGTATCTTATGGGGCTCGGTAGTGGCGAAGATGAAAACAACATGCTCGGGCGGTTCTTCAAGGGTTTTTAACAGCGCATTAAAGGCCGACCCGGAAAGCATGTGGACTTCATCAATGATGTAGATTTTATTGCGGTCCCGCGAGGGCATGTATTTGACGTTTTCGCGTAGCGCCCGAATGTCCTCAACGCTGTTATTGGACGCGCCGTCAATCTCATGCACGTCGATCGAGTTGCCATTGGTGATTTCAAGGCATGACGGGCAGACGCCGCAGGGCTCGGCCGTGGGGCCGCCGTGGCAGTTGATGCATTTGGCAAGAATGCGCGCAATGGAGGTCTTCCCGACGCCCCGCTCCCCGCTGAACAGGAAGCCATGGGCGATGCGCTTCTCAGTGATGGCGTTTCTGAGCGTACGGGTTACGTGCTTCTGGCCGATGACCTCGTCAAAGGTCTGGGGCCGGCACTTGCGGGCTATGACTCTGTAGGACATGGATTCAGGTGTTCCTGTTTAGTAAATCGAGAAGCGGCTTTGACCGCGATGCCTGGACGTATGGTGCAACTCTAACCTTTTATTACCGATACTGCAATATCCTTGTAGGGGCGGTTCGCGAACCGCCCCTACAGCCATCCGCCGCGGTGGACCATTCGCAATAAAAAGGCCGGATACACCAAACACACATACTCATTGCTACCGTTGCTTCCTTCCGGACCTGGCGGGGTTCGCAAATCATCTGTTGTTTGGGATCCGGCCATCTTTTTCTTCAAAAGAAAAAATCTGGCGGAGAGAGAGGGATTCGAACCCTCGGTACGCTTTTGACGTACACACGATTTCCAGTCGTGCACCTTCAGCCAGCTCGGCCATCTCTCCGCTGAAAGGCTTATCTCTTATTTTTAAAAAAATCCTGCAGGAGACCCCGGCAGGCATCCTCCAGGACGCCGGCCTTCACCTCCACGCTGTGGTTCAAGCTTGGCTCGCTGGCAAATTCAAAAACCGTTACCGCAGCTCCCGCCCGCGGGTCCGGAGCGCCAAATATCAGCCGCTTGACCCTGGCATGCGCTATAGCGCCCATGCACATGATACAGGGCTCGAGGGTCACATACAGCTCCGTATCCACAAGCCGGTAATTTCCAAGGGCCTGCCCGCCTGCCCGAAGGGCCAGGATCTCGGCATGGGCCGTGGGGTCGCAGCTTGCAATGGGGCTGTTGCAGCCGCGGCTGATTATTTTTCCGCCATGCACCAGCACCGCGCCGACCGGCACTTCGCCTGCATCGAGCGCTTTTTGCGCTTCACCAAGGGCCGCTTGCATGAAATAGCCGTCCCGGGTTATATAGGCGTTTTCCTGCAGCCCAGTATTTTCAAAGTAAGACATATTTTTTTAGCACACTCCGCTTATAAAATAAAGTTTAAATTCCGCTCTGCCGCTGTAATTGTTTGTCCTTCTCTTATCGTCACTACCGCGCAATGCATAAAGAATTTTATCCGGACAGCGAGGAGGGCGGCATATCCCTTGAAGCAACAAACAAAGTTGCGTGTGTGAGGCAGGGCAAAATCTCTGCGGTCCTAGAGCATTTAACAAAATGCTGTAGCCATATGTTCACCGGGGAGTTTTTGGCGAAGCAGCCCGTGCGGTTCGAGCCACTGGCGTATTTCCCCTATTTGCCTATCTTGCGAGAATATAGCACGGGCGAATGAACCAAAAACTCCCCGGTGTAAACGGCTACAGAATAAAGTTAAATGCTCTAAATTCGGCCTTTGTTTATTACATGGTATGGTTATTGGGAAACTGCCGGCTGACAACGTCGTCACCCCGTCGAAAACCGGTGTCCAGATTGTAGGGGCGTATGGCCATACGCCCTTACGGCGTAAAAAAAAATGGGTGCCGTCTTTCGCCGGCATGAGGATACAATAAAATTTCTTTCCTTTTTTTTGCGGATTTTCAAAAAAGGCGCATCACCCACCCTGCAAGACTACCTGCCAGACTCTCTGCGCTTCTTCAAGCACCACACGCGGCACTCTATACCGCCTTGTCTCCCAGGGGCTCAATGCAGTCCGCAAGATCAAGCTTTGCAAGCGTTTCTTTTTTTATAAACCCGGTTTTCTCATCCCAGCCCCGCAGGCCGTAATAATCATCGAGAAGCTTTTCAAACCCCTGCCGGTCAACGGCCTTGCCGCGCCGTGAAATGACCTCGTCTCCCGCGCCCGGCAAGAGCAGCTGGGGGTTGTGCATGCCGAAAACATCGGCAATAAACTCGTCGCGCTCGATAAAGAAAAACTCGGGCAGGATATCGTCCTGACGGCCCCGGCGGCCCTCGCGCAGCAGAATCGCGCGGTTGAGCGCTATGATGCGCTCGGCATACCGGTTCAGCACCGCCTCGTCAAAATCCCTCCCGGTTACCGCCGACAAAAGCTTGCCTTCAAGCCCTGGGTCGCCCACATGGTCCTCGGTGGAGGCGTCATCATAGACCGGCCAGGCAAAATCGCACAGCACCAGCGATTCTTTTATATACTCGCGGTTCTGAATCAGGGCCGAGGCGCGGGCCTTGCCCGCATAGGTTGAAAAATCAACCGCCTCTTCCCCGCCCCAGAACGCCTTGCCGATCCGGCGGATGACCTCGGTTGACATGTAGGAGTTTGGATCGGTTTTCGTGTACCACCGGCCCCACTTGGTAAGGGGCTCGCACACCTGGTGCAATTCGGTAATGAATGGCCTGGGCTCAAGGGCGTAAATAAGGGCCGACAGAACAAACACCTTGGGCCCGTAGGCAACCGCCCTGCCCGTCTGGGTGAGCAGGTTGCGCGTGATCTCGCGGGCCTCGCCGCCCACGATTTCCGAGGCTCGTATAGCGCCCTCGGCCAGAACGCTTCCGAAGCCGCTGCGGTTGCAGATTTTTTTCATCAATGTTTCGAGAAACTCTGTGCTGCCCATCTGCGACAGGGGCAGCCCCGTCGCCTGCTCAGTCAGAAGGCCCGCCGCAGCGCACCGGTCCAGCCAGAGCATGATAAAGACCAGGTCCATCACGCACAGGCCGAAGTCGTTTCCCAGCGTGGCGGCCTGGAAGCTCGCCTCGGTGATTTGGCCGTGGAGCTTTCTGTCCCACAGGGAGTAGAAAAGATTGGTCTGGCACTTGCGGATGTCCTGCGCGCCCGAGGCGCTCTGCTGCACCGTGCGCCAGCAGCCCTGCGGGCAGCCGTGGCAGTGCGCTTTTTTCACCACCGTCATGCCCGGAAGCAGTATGGGATTGCCGAAGAGGTTATAATACCCCGGGCCGGTCATTTCGGAAAAACGCTTGCGGATCCGCTTGACCGCCTCGGGGTCGGCAACGCCGACGGAACCCGTACCCTTCACGGTAATTGCCTTAAGATTTTTAGATCCCATGACCGAGCCAAAACCCATGGAGGCCGCGCCGGCCACATCGGTGAAAATAACGCCGTAGCGCGTCCGGCTTTCTCCGCCCGGCCCGATGGAAAGAATGCGGACGTTTTTACCAAGCTCGTTTTTCAGCGTTTCATGGGTCGCGAGATTCCCGAGGCCCCACAGCCGCGCGGCATCGCGAATATCGACAGCGCCGTCTTCTATGTGGATATGCACGGTGCGCTCTGAGCGGCCCACTATGATAATGCCGTCAAAGCCGGCTTTTTTCAGCTCTGCCGCAAAAAACCCGCCGAGGCTTGCGCTCACAAATGTTTCGGGATAAACGCAGGGCGACTTGCCGCAGACGGAAAGCCGCGGCGCGCTCGGCGCCGGCGTTGCCGCAAGGGGCCCGCTCATTAAAATAAGCGGCTGCCGCTCGTCAAAGGCGTCAGCGCCAAAAGCCGCGTGGTCCCAGTAGAGCTTGTGCCCGATTCCCAGGCCGCCGAGAAACTTTTCGGCATAGGCCATGGTGTCAAGGGTTTCCAGCTGCCTATGCGTTAAATCAACCTTCAAAATTTTTCCAACCCAGCCGCACAGTTTTTCCATCTCAAAGCACCTTGTAAAATTTCATAAACTTCTAGTCGAGCATACTCTGCTGCGCCCGTTTTGTGAACCGAATTAAACGGCAGCTTAACAATTGAATATGGATTCAAAACCAATTTTATACCAGCTTACTTGTTTTGTCAAGGCACCAACACCCGCAGAGCAGACGACAAAGAAAAAAAATGGGGCGTGGGGAGGGGCGCTCCGCTCCGCTTCTATTATGTATTTGCATATCAAAGCTGCTTAATATATAAAAATTTTACCATCAATGTAGGGGTTCAACATTTTGAACCCCTGCAAAAACAACAATTTCCATAAAAATCAGAAGCAGCGCTCTGGTTGTATATAAACCGCAGGTTGCAGGGAGGTGGTCATAATGCAAAAAACATTGATAGTCCTTACCGTGATTTGTTGCGCCGCGCCGGTACAGGCCGGGCCATGGAGCCTGAAGCAGAAGAACGGCGAGCCTGTGGTTGAGGCAACCGGAACGGCGGCGATCGGCGATCTGCGGGTAAACGCATTCTTGAACTTTTCATGCAATAAAAAGGGCGAGCCCGCGGCATGGCTTGACTACACGATAGCCGATGCCGATAAAGTGACAAAGGTTTTTGATCTCGCACCATTTGAAGGCCCCGATGCTCCGGCGCAGGCCAAAGCACTCGTAACTATCGAGCTTGAAGGCGGCAGTGCTGCAAAGCCCCTGGTTGCACATGCAAGCGGATGGATGTCGTCCGAGCATGCGGGCGGATTCGGCTTTGGGGTTGGAGGTATAGCACAAGAGTCACAAGCGCTCTCGCAGATTATTAAGCGCATGGCCGGCGAAGGCGCGCTTTTCAGAATTCGCATTTCTTCATTCGGCAAGCCGCAGCACATCCTGGTGTCGGAGTTTCCGCTGGGAGGATCCCGTGAAGCATTCAAGGCTTTGGCCGCCACCTGCCGTTGAGAACCCCTCAGTATCAGGGAAAGTGGAATTCACCATGACGGATCAACCAGCGCCCCTGCAGGGCAAAGTGGCGATTGTGACGGGAGCAAGCCGCGGCATCGGCAAGGCCGCGGCTAGTGCGCTTGCCCGAGCCGGCGCGCGGGTGGCTGTGGTTGCGCGCACCACGCGGCCCCTGAAAAACATAGCCGGCACTATTGAAGAAACCGCGCAGGCTATCCGCGCCCTTGGCGGCGAGGCTCTTGCCGTGAAGGCCGATGTCTCGGATGAGCAGTCCGTTGCCGGGATGATTAACCAAACGCTTGAAGCCTTTGGCCGCATAGACATTCTTGTCAACAATGCCGCGACAAACCAGCCCGAGAGGTTTCTCGACATGCCGCAAAAGATCTGGGACCGCATCATGGCCGTCAACCTTCGCGGCGCGGTAGTGTGCATGCGGGCCGTGCTGCCCGACATGCTGCGCCGTGGCCGGGGCCATATCATAAACATTTCCTCCATGGTAACGCAGAGCCTGCTTCACGAGCCTTTCACGGGCATTGCCTATGATGTGACGAAAGTTGCCATGAACCGCCTGACTCTCGGGCTTGCGGAAGAGCTGCGGACCTCGGGCATTGCGGTCAATGCCCTCATGCCCGACAATACGGAAACAGACGGCTGGGCATATCTCAACCCGGCTATCGACCGCTCTGGCTGGGACCGGCCCGAAGACTGGGGCCGGTATGTGGCCCGTCTTGCCGCCTGCGACCCCGCCGTTCATAGCGGCCTCCTGCTCTCGCGGCCGGAACTTGACCGGCTCTTCCCGCGGTGAAAAACCCCGCCCGTGAACTGGCGCGCAGTATGGATCAGTTCATTATGAAAATCAGGATTTTTTTCTTTTTTTAGCGGGGGCTCTGTTGTTGTCCGGCAGAAAATGCACTATGAGGAAGCCGGGCAGGCAGAGCAGGCCTGTCAGCGCCCAGACAGGGCGCCGGTTTTTGGCTAGCGTGTAGAAATAAAGCCCGAACATAAGAATCGCCGTGCCGATAAAAAACAGAAGCACGGCGGCAAAGGCGGGGTCAAGGTCCTCGGTTGCCTGCTTTTTTGCAAACATGCCGGCAATGCCCAGCACCTGCATCAGCATTCCCGGAATGCTCCAGACAAGGGCTTTTGTTTTGTATTTTGCGATCACCAAATCATTCCCTCTTTTTGTTTTCCTCATTGCGAATCCCCAGCAGGTGCCGGTGCGGGCCGGGCGTGCCGGGCGGTACGAGCGCCAGGCGATCGCCAGCGAAAAGCGGGGCATCAAAGGAGCCTGCCTTGCCGTTTATAAAAACCGCTTCAACAGCATCTTCTTCAAGCCCGAACCGCCCTATGAGCAGGCGCGGTGTTGCGCCCTCGGGCACCCGCAGAACCGCGTCGCAGCAGGCAATGCCCATCTGCTGAAGACGTGCCCGCAAAAATGAAAAAGCATTAAACGTGATCTCGGGCATTGGTGCTGCCTCTCCGGTAGACATTAGGTATTTTCAGCGGCCGGGGGAAATAACATACAGGCCATACAGCAGCAGGATGACATCCAGAAACCAGACCAGCTCGATCCCGGCAATGAGCCAGTGAAAAAAATTCATGCGAAGCTGTTTGCGGAACAGAAGCGCAAGGAAATAGGCGGGCCATACCGTGAGCATGCCGAAGTTGACGGCCTGGGAAATGAAGGAATTGGTAACACCCATGTTTTCGGGCAGGCTGGCGAACCCGCCCATGGGCAGCAGGCGCAGCACCATATCGGCAACCACGCCGCAGGTCATGATCGCCACGGACGCGGATGAGCCGTTGTCGCGGAAGGAAAAAGCCGACCCGAGCAAAAACAGCCCGAAGGCGACAAAATAAAAAATTTCTATGGCAGCATGCGGCATGGTTTACCGTGTGTAATGAATTGATTCTGGATTTTGGATTCTTTAAGAACAGATAAAGCCGTAAAAAGTCTGGGCGCTTGTCATTGCGAGGAGCGGGGCGACGCGGCAATCCAGTTTTTTGTCGGGGCGTAAAATTTTGAGCCCCGACGTGCAGGCCGAGATTGCTTCACTTCGTTCGCAATGACAATTAATTTGACTTTTTACGAGAGCACCAAGCATAAGAGCATTTAAGCACCCAAAATAATAAGAGCTGCCTCACCCCCTCAAGGGTTTACATATCCCCGGAAATATATTTTTTCAGCTGCTGGATGGTGAACTCCTGCGCCGAAATAGTCTGCTTGACCACATCGCCTATACTGATCAAGCCGGCAATCTTACCGTCATCCAGCACCGGCACATGCCGCACATGCTTGTCCGTCATAATGGCCATGCAGTTTTCGATAGAGTCCGAAGGCGATACATAAAAAACTTCCCGCGCCATCAGCTCCCCGACCGTCGTATCCTTTGATGATTTTGCCTTCAGAATGACCTTGCGGGCATAGTCCCGCTCGGTAAAAATCCCCAAGAGCTTGCCGTCATCGATTACCAGCACAGCCCCGATATCCTTATCGGCAAAAATTTTCAGGGCCTCAAAAACAGTATCGCTTGATTTCACGGACCAGACGGTATCTCCTTTTTCCCGCAAAACTTGTTTGGCGGTAATATGCATGGCAGCACTCCTTCTAAAGGTTAATGCCGGTGGCCGGCAGTCTGCGTTCTCTTTTCCCTATTCAAATATAAAAAAGCCCCTTTTGCAAGGGGCTTTTTTTGCAGCAACAGTTCAGCCGCAACGGTCAGTCGTCGAAATTGCCTTCCGGGCCTTTGCCGCTTTGCAGTGTTTTTGCCTTTTTCGCGATCTTCTCGTTGGTCCATTCCGCGGGATTTTCAATACGGCCTGACTTGGCGCCGAGATCATAGGAGCCCGCTTTCACTATGGCGTCTATGGCAAGCTGCGCGGTATCAGTACCGTTGAACACCTTGACCATCATGCCATAGGCAAAATCCTCGACAGCTTTAGCCATGCGGTCGCGAACCTCTTTGGGCAGGCTGGTAAGGCGATTCTCGAAGGGCAGGTTGAGCTTCTTATAGTCGCCCGATTTCCACTCCTTCCCTTTTGCGTACTCGACCATCTGCGCCCACATCTCCTCGGTTACGCCGGAGCCCGCGACTTTTTTAAACTGCTTGTCGCTATCAAGGATGGCATTGCCGTAATCGTTTACTTCAAGGCCCCAGGAAATCATCTGCAGGGCCGTGGCCACATTGGCCTTGGTCGTATGCGTTTTAGCGGCTATTGCCCGCAGACGATCGGAATTGTTGCCCGAGGTGCCGTGCTGGGCGCCGGACATCTTATAGGGCTCAAGGGCCGTGTGTATCTCGGCGGTAAGCTCCACCTGAATGCCGGCGTCACTTGCCTCGATGCCGTGCGTCGTGCCGTTATTAAGGGCGATCCAGTCGGGAAAGATATTGTTGGCATTAAGCCCGCGGATGAGAAACAGAGCCTCATCCTTTGTGGAAAGACCTTCTTTGCCTTTGATTTCGCCCACTTCGGTTTCAAGACCCGCCCAGGCGGGAATAAAGGCGTTCAGTTCAAGATTGGCAAGCAGGTTCTGGTCATCAGGCATATGGGATGCGTCGATAGCAATGGAGGTCATGCCCATTTCGAACATGGTGGGGATTTCGACTTTAGCGGCCTTAATGTCCTTTTCGTTTTTAATGCCGTAGTGGTCGGCATGGATGGCAACGGGAATGGTGATCCCGAGCTCATTGCAGATGGCGTCGACATAGGTCGCCATGTTCCAGTAGTTCACGGCGCAGTAAGCGCCGGCTCCGCCCTCGCTCTTGGCGATTTCGATAAGCAGCGCGGAATTGGCCCGCTGGGCAGCCATAAGCGCGCCGCGGATCACAAAGCTGTTGCGGCCGTTGGCGGCCATGGCAATAGCCTTACCCTTGGCGAGCATCGCGCGGTCGATGACCTTGCCGCTGACGATCAGGGCCTTTGAATTGGGAAACAGCTTGACAATGTTTGGCGGTCTTCCGACTTCAACAGCTTTAAGGAAATCCTTTGAATACTGTGCCATAACAAATCCTCCTGTATAGTGGTTTGAAAAATATGCTGCCGGCCTTGAGCGGCCGATTTAATCTATGACCCGGGACCTTCGGGCTCGGGCACCGCGCCCCTTCGCTGTTTGTGAGGGCGGGTTTAAAACCCGCCCCTACGCTCCGAACACCAGGGCGTTCAGCCGAACGCCCCTACAAACTCCGAACTCCGGACTTAAGGGCGGGAAAACCCCGCCCCTACAACATTGAACCTTGGACTCTCAACTAAAACTCCTCTTCCTCCTGTTCATGCAGCAGCTTATATAAAACGCCGACCAGCCCGTCAAGCCCCTGGTGCGCAGCTGCCGAGATCGGGAATATTTTACCGGCAAGCTGCGGCCCTGCCTGGCATACAAAACTGTCAAACGCTTCCCGGTCGGCATCCAGATCGATCTTGTTTGCCGCAATGAGGAATTTTTTCTCATCAAGAGCCTGTCCGTAATCCTTTACCTCCTGCTGCAAAACGGCAAATGCCTGCTCCGGCGGCATATCGGCATACGGGGATATATCAAGCACATAGAGCAGCACCCGGGTGCGCTCGACATGTTTCAGGAATTTAAGCCCCAGGCCCTTGCCCTGCGACGCCCCCTCGATTATGCCCGGTATGTCGGCCATCACAAAGCTGCGGAAGTCGGAAAGCTCCACCACGCCCACCACCGGCTGCAGGGTCGTGAACGGATAATCGGCGATTTTGGGATGCGCCTTTGACACGGCCGTGATGAGCGATGATTTACCGGCATTGGGCAGTCCCACCAGCCCCACATCGGCCATGACTTTCAGCTCCAGCACGCCGCTGAACTCCTCGCCCGGAAGTCCCGGCTGGCAGAACCGCGGGGTCTGATGCGTGGAGGTTGCAAAGTGCTGGTTGCCCTTGCCGCCCCTGCCGCCGCACAGCACCACAACCGGAACATCTGGCTCGGTGATCTCGCAGACGATCTCGCCGGTTTCTTCATTGCGCAGTACAGTGCCGCAGGGCACGCGCGCGACAAAATCCTCGCCCTGCTTGCCCGAGCGATTATTGCCCGAGCCGTGATGGCCGCGCTGGGCGACAAGCTTTGACTTGTAGCGATACTCGATAAGGCTGTCCATACGTGTATCGCCGATCAGTATCACATCGCCGCCCTTGCCGCCATCGCCCCCGTCGGGGCCGCCCTTGGGTATATATTTTTCACGCCTGAAGGAAACGCAGCCCGGGCCGCCATCCCCTGCTTTGACAAAAACCCTGGTGGAATCAACAAACATGCAATATCTCCGTAATAACAGTGAATTTAATTACTTAATTTCCCTCTGTCTGACAAGCATTTTAAATACATGCTTTTCTTTGTTTTTTCTTGCTGTTTCAGGTATACTTCGCTTTTAGTGGCGAGTAGTTCTTGCGACCGGTAGATTTTACCGTCTGCATAAGCAGATAACACACCCGGAAATTTTATGATAGCAATCATCGGGGCCGGACTCACCGGCCTGAGCACAGCCTGGCATCTTGGCCGGGGCAGGAAGCACACAATTTTTGAGCAGCAGGACGCCATCGGCGGCCTGTGCCGCTCTCCTTCAGTAGACGGCTTCACCTTCGACCACACCGGCCACCTGCTGCACCTGCGCGGCGGCTATACGCAGGACTTTATCGCGAGGCTTCTCTCCGGCAGGCTCCGCAAAATTGAGCGCAATGCCGCAATTTTCTGCAACGGCCGTTATCTGCCATTCCCGTTTCAGGCAAATCTGCACGGCCTGCCCGAGGATGTTCTGCTGGAATGCCTTGAAGGTTTTATTCAGGCGGCTCAGCAGAAACACCCCGCCTGCAGGCAGGAAACCTTCCACGGCTGGGTACGCAGCGCCTTCGGCCCGGGCATAGCGCGGCATTTTTTCCTGCCCTATAATGAAAAACTTTTCTGCCGTAGCCTGCGCCGCATAACCAGCGACTGGACGTCCTGGTCAGTTCCCAAACCCTCGCTCTCGGAAGTGCTCCGGGGCGCCCTCGGCATGGTCAATACGGGCATGGGCTATAATGCCTCGTTCTGGTATCCCGAGGCTGGCGGCATACAGGTGCTGCCCGAGGCCCTTAGCCGCAGGCTGCCGCATATCGAGCTTGGCCGGCGCCTGGTTTCCGTGCGTATCAAAGAGCGCAGGCTCGTGTTTCATGACGGCACTGAGCAGCCCTATGAAACGCTCATCTCCACCATGCCCCTGCCCCGGCTTTTGAAATTGCTGGACAGAGTGCCTGACCGCTTCGCCACAGCAAGCCGGAGACTCACGGCTTCCACGGTGCACAATATAAATATCGGCATTAACCGCGCAGGTGTCAGCCCGTATCACTGGATTTATTTCCCGGAGCGGGAATTTCCCTTTTACCGGGTCGGATTTTATTCAAACTTCACCCCGCACATGGCGCCCCCGCTTGCGAGTTCACTGTATATTGAAATAGCTTCACGGCCCGCTGCGGCGCTCGACTACGCCGGACTTCGCGAGGCAGCCCTGGAGGGTTTGCAGCGCTGCGGCCTGCTGCGCCGGGGCGACCGCATCGTGGCCGAGCAGTATAACCGGATCGACTGCGGCTATGTGGCGTTCGACCGTTTCCGGCAGAAGCGCCTTCCCGGTCTTATTGCCTGGCTCAAAAAAAACGGCATCATCTCCGCGGGCCGCTACGGTTCCTGGACCTACTGCTCCATGGAAGACAATATCCGCCAGGGCAGGGCAATCGCAGAGACCCTGGCATGAGCCGCGCGAAAGTCGTCCACATCATCACGAAAATGGAGCTTGGCGGCGCGCAGCAGAATACGCTGTTTACGGTCACGCATTTAAAACCGGAAGAATTTCAGCCCTACCTGCTTGCCGGCCCCGGCGGCGAGCTTTTTGACGAGGCGCGGGCTTGCGCGCGTTTTCACCTTGTGCCTGACCTGGTCCGCGAGGTCCGGCCCCTGCAGGACAGCCGCGCCTTTTTTCAAATCAAGAAGTTGCTTAAAAAAATCAAGGCCGAGGCGCCCGCGGATGCCCCGCTGATCGTGCACACGCACAGCTCAAAGGCGGGCATTCTCGGCAGGCTGGCGGCCCGCTCTGCAGGCGTTCCGGTCATCATTCACTCGATCCACGGCTACGGTTTTCATGACCGGCAGGGAGCCGCGCTGCGGTGGTTTTATATACTCCTTGAGCGCCTGATCGGCAGCTGTACGACCTTCTTTATCGCCGTGGCCCGGGCCAATATCGAAAAAGGCGTGGGGCTGAAGCTTTTCCCCCGCGAGCGGGTACGCCTTATCCGCAGCGGCATCGATATCCGGCAATTCGCAACACCGGCGGTGCCGCGGGCTGAAATGCGGGAGCAGCTTGGCATTGCCCCGGACTGTCCGGTGGTACTCATGGTAGCCTGCCTGAAGCCGCAAAAAGCCCCCCTTGATTATGTGCGGGTCTGCGCGCGGATTTCAGCCCGGCTGCCCCGGGCTCATTTCCTTCTTGCCGGAGATGGCCAGATGCGTTGCGCCATGGAAGAACAAATACTCGCAGCCGGCGTATCGGAAAAATTTCACCTCCTTGGCTGGCAGCCCGATATAACGAGCCTCCTGCATGCAAGTGACGCGCTCGTGCTGACCTCGCTCTGGGAGGGCCTGCCGCGGGTGATACCCCAGGCTATGAGCGCGGGGCTGCCCGTTGTGGTCACCCGGGTCGACGGATCCCCTGAGGCGGTCAAGCAGAATGAAACCGGCTTTGTGCTTGAGCCTGGCGATATAGACGGCATAGCCGAAAAAACCCTTTATCTTCTTGAAAATCCGGAAAAAGCGCGCCGGATGGGCCTTGCCGGCCGGGCGCTGGTGGCCGAATTTGACATTTTTACCATGGTAGCTGAGCAGGAGGCCCTTTACCGGGAGCAACTGAGACAGAATTTTCCAAACTCTAGCCGTTGACAATGTGTTCATTAATGCTTAATATTGAATTGCAAATTTAAGTTTTTATCACAAGAAAGGAACCGTACCGTGCCGATTTACGAATATGCATGCAAATCCTGTGGAGAGACATTTGAGGTTTTCCTGAACTCAAGCGACAAACCGGTAAAAAAATGCGAACTATGCAACAGCACAAAAATACAGAAGCTTATTTCCAACTGCTCGTTTCAGCTGAAAGGTACGGGCTGGTACGCAACCGATTACGCCAACAAGGATAAAAATTCCGGCAGTAAAAGCAAAATGAAAGACACCGACAAAGAGGCGGCAGACACAAAGGCGGACGTTGATAACAAGACAACGTCTTCAACCTCCGACAGCGCAGCTGAAAAAAAACCCGCTGGCGCGACTGAAAATAAAGCTGCGTGACAGCTTCAAAACTTACCAGAGACACCTAAAGGGAGCCGCTGTACCGGCTCCCTTTTTTTTGCGGATTTGCTTTTTCTCTTGCGAAAATTTTAATTTTTGTTATTTTTTAAATAAAGTATTTGCCAGTCAATACCCAATCGTACGGCAGGTGGCTTGCTAATGTCCGGAAAGAGCGTAATTCATACGCCACGAAGTGTTGAAGCCAATCCCAGGTAGAGAGCAAAGGTGGAATGCAGATGTCTGTTGCGCAGGTCTCATCGGTAACACTGTTTGATGCATGCAGAACCATATTCGGGCCACAGGTAAATGTATCAACTGAGTTTCTCCGCTATTTGCAGCCGATCGGGGTAAAATCGGCTTTTAAAAAACGAGCTCTTGAAACCCATCCTGACCGGGCCAAACAGCTGGGCGATTCGCCCCGCAGGCTTCAAGAGGAATTCCGCACCGTCAAGCAGGCATATGAACTGCTGCTGTCCTATGTGGAAAACAAAACACGGCGAATCGTTTCCGAGCCCGGATTTACCGGCAGGCGCACCAGAGCCCCGCAAACTCAGAGCAGGCAGCATAAGCCCGCGGAACCGGCCAAGCAGCACTCTCAGCCGTACCGGCATCACCGCACCGCGCAGGATCATTTTTATAACGGCCAGCTACCCCGGCGCAAACTGATGTTCGGGCAGTTCCTCTATTATGCAGGCTGCATCTCCTGGCGCATGCTCATAGAGGCGATCTCCTGGCAGCGCATGCTGCGGCCCTGCATCGGACAGATGGCTTTGCAGTCGGGCATACTCACGCAGCGAGATGTGGTACAGGTGCTCAGCCAGCGGCGGCTGAACGAACGGTTCGGGGAGTGCGCCGTGCGCATCGGCTACATGACCCCGGTCCAGCAGGTAACGCTTGTCAGCAGACAGCGCTGTCAGCAGCGCCGCATCGGTGCATATTTTGTCAGCCAGAACGTAGTAAGCAGCGATCAGCTGGCAAGCCTGATCGAGCGGCATCGCCTGCACAACAGCGAGACAGGTTCCGCGGCACGCTGGGCTCAGCAGCAATGAAGAAACTTTTCTTCTTTCTGCTGGTTGCCGGTAGCGCGGCAATTTTTGTTTATTTTTATCATGTTCCCCTGCTGCAGGCT
>Ga0073936_10003093_pt1 | contig 24220 bp, 14 predicted proteins | sample AliMusrvi5mmetaG_FD_87041 | JGI IMG/M metagenome (GOLD analysis project Ga0073936, IMG submission 87041) | Freshwater lake bacterial and archeal communities from Alinen Mustajarvi, Finland, to study Microbial Dark Matter (Phase II) - Alinen... | ecosystem: Environmental > Aquatic > Freshwater >... | reverse complement strand
GTTCAAAATGCAAATCCCAATGGGGACCCATTGAATGGTAACAGACCTCGAGAAAACTATGAAGGCTATGGAGAAATCTCTGATGTTTGTATCAAGAGAAAAATCAGAAATCGACTACAGGATATGGGTGAAACTATTTTTGTCCAGTCTGACGATAGATCTGATGATGGCTGTAAGAGCTTGAAAGAGAGAGCCGAGGCTTACAAGGAACTTAAAGCTGAAATTGACAAAGATAAGAAAGCAGATATGAATAAGTGCGTTGAGCTTGCTTGTAAGCAGTGGATTGATGTTAGAAGTTTTGGACAGGTATTCGCATTTACAAAAGATAAAAAAGGTAAGGGCGATAAGGAAGATGAAACAGAAGATGGAAGCAAAGGAAAGGGCGTTTCGATTGGAGTGAGAGGACCTGTTTCAATTCATCAGGTCTTAAGTTGCTCACCTGTTGACATTATCAGTATGCAAACAACAAAGAGCGTAAGCGGTGAATCAAGCAAGGACACAATGGGTATGAAGCATCGTATTGAGTTTGGTGTATATTTAGTTAAGGGAAGCATCAACTGCCAACTTGCTGAAAAAACTGGTTTTTCGGATGAAGATGCAGAAAAAATTAAGAAATCTTTAAAAACACTATTTGAAAATGATTCCTCATCAGCAAGACCAGAGGGGAGCATGGAGGTTTGCAGAGTATACTGGTGGAAGCATAAAGAAAAAACTCCCTCCGTTTCAACTGCTAAGATACACAGAAGTTTAAAATGTGAGCTTAAAACAGATAAGCCTCCCAAAAGTCTTGATGATTATTTAATAACAGTCGAAAAACTTGACTGCATAGAACCTGAGATTTATGACCTCGTATAACGAAGACGACTATCTTCTGCTCTCCGGTATCCAGCATTTTGCCTTTTGCCGCCGTCAATGGGCTTTGATACATATTGAGCAGAAGTGGGAAGAAAACCTACGGACGGTCGAAGGGAATATTTTACACGAGCATGCGCACGATGAAAAAAACAGTGAAAAGCGCGGTGGAGTGATTACTACACGAGGAATGGCTATAAAGTCCTCCGTGCTTGGTGTTAGCGGCTCTTGCGATGTTATTGAGTTCCATGAAGACCCAAACGGTGTAGAGATTTTTGGCAGAAAAGGCAAATATATACCTCTGCCGGTTGAATACAAAAGGGGACACACGAAAGTAACGGATGCGGACAGGCTTCAGCTTTGCGCGCAGGCCATTTGCCTTGAGGAAATGCTTGTCTGCAAAATTGAGAGCGGGTGCCTGTTCTATGGTGAAACCAAACGCAGAGAAGATGTTGTTTTCACTGAGGAATTGCGTAACAGTGTATATAAAATGATTGAAGAGATGCACGCCTATTTTGACAGAAGGTATACGCCAAAGGTGAAGACAGGAAGTTTTTGCAAAGCCTGTTCACTGCAGGATGTTTGCTTGCCTAAATTGTGCAGCAGTAAGACGGTAGCATCTTATATCAAAGCAAGACTTGAGGAAACAACATGAGAAAACTGTTAAATACCTTATATGTAACGACTCCGGACGCATATGTTGCTTTAGACGGCGAGACTGTTCTTGTCAAAAAAGATGAGGAAACGCTTATCAGAGTGCCACTGCATAATCTTGAGGGAATTGTAACATTCGGCTACACCGGTGCAAGTCCGGCTTTGATGGGCGCTTGCGCAAAACGCAACATTTCACTTTGCTTTATGACTGCACACGGTCGGTTTCAAGCCAGGGTAACAGGCGAAAGCCGCGGCAATGTAACACTTCGAAAAACGCAATATCGGTTAACTGAAAGTGAAGAAGAAAGCACAGCAATTGCAAAAAACTTCATAATTGGCAAGGTTTACAATGCAAAGTGGATTATCGAACGGGCTTTACGAGACCATGCTATTCGCGTTGATATCGACACCTTGAAGGGAGTTTCTGCGTCACTTACAAATACCCTGAGCGAAATTAAAGAAGCTATTAATTTGGAACAGTTGCGAGGGATAGAAGGAAACGCAGCTAGCCTATATTTCAGTGTGTTTGATAGCTTGATTTTGCAACAGGAAGAATATTTTTATTGGGATGGCAGAACAAGACGACCGCCAACTGACAATGTGAATGCGCTGTTATCTTTTGTTTACACATTGCTGGCAAATGATTGTGCGGCGGCTCTTGAAGCGGTTGGTTTAGATGCTTATGTCGGCTTTCTTCATCGTGACAGACCCGGGCGGGCTTCGCTTGCCTTGGATATGATGGAGGAACTGCGAGGCGTTGTTGCTGACAGGTTTGTAATAACGCTGATTAACAAGCGAATTGTTAATGAAAAGGGGTTCGAAAAACGTGAAAATGGTGCTGTCATAATGGACGACACCACAAGAAAGAGCGTTCTTACTGCTTGGCAGGAAAGAAAGCGTGAGGAAATCACTCACCCATTTCTTGATGAAAAAGTGGAGTGGGGGCTTGTGCCGTATGTTCAGGCGATGTTATTAGCCCGGTATTTGCGCGGTGATTTGGATGCTTATCCGCCATTTTTATGGAAGTGATGTGATTGAATGCTTGTTTTGATAACATATGATGTAAATACTGAAGATGCTAAAGGAAGAAAGCGACTTCGACAAGTAGCAAAGCAATGTGAGAATTTCGGGCAACGTGTTCAGAATTCAGTATTTGAATGCAATGTGGATATGGCAAAATGCCGTGAAGTTCAACACAAATTGGAAAATATCATCGACAAAGAAAAAGATAGCCTTCGGTTTTATTATCTCGGTAACAACTATAAAAATAAGGTGGAACACATCGGTGCGAAGGCAAGTTTTGATATGGAAGGCACAATATTAATTTAGTGCGAATGGCAAGCTAACAGAAAATCTCTGAGAGATTCGCACAAGAAAAAACACCTTTATAAGTCGAATTAAGACATTATTTTTTGATTCTAATCTTATTTGGAAAAACTTTTTGCAAGAAACGTGCAGATAAAGATGAAATTCCTTGATTTGTTTGTGCATTTTTGCTGTCGCCCCTCGCGTGGGGGGCGTGGATTGAAATTATTTGAATCATAGTATCGTACTGTATCAAGCGGGTCGCCCCTCGCGTGGGGGTCGTCGATTGAAATTCCAAAACCATAGGAGCCGTTACTTGCGCTTGCGTCGCCCCTCGCGTGGGGGGCGTGGATTGAAATTCACATTTGGTGTATTCCCATCTTCGGGAATTGTGTCGCCCCTCGCGTGGGGGGCGTGGATTGAAATAAAATGGTTTTGGCTCAAACATAAATCAAAATGGTCGCCCCTCGCGTGGGGGGCGTGGATTGAAATAAAATTTGCTCTGTATATTGTCCTCGCCGTAAAGTCGCCCCTCGCGTGGGGGGCGTGGATTGAAATTTTCAACGCACTCTTCATAAGGCGTAGCAACGAGTCGCCCCTCGCGTGGGGGGCGTGGATTGAAATCATAAGGTATGCCACCGTTTGAAAATTCTACTACGTCGCCCCTCGCGTGGGGGGGCGTGGATTGAAATTTCGACAAGTTTTTGTACTTCGCTATCTTCCAGTCGCCCCTCGCGTGGGGGGCGTGGATTGAAATTGAATAAATATGATTCTTTGGTTTAGGAGGTCTTAGTCGCCCCTCGCGTGGGGGGCGTGGATTGAAATTTTTTTGGTTGCGCCGTATAACAGGGAGTCAACGGTCGCCCCTCGCGTGGGGGGCGTGGATTGAAATTTTATAGTGTCGGCTAAGCCCTCTTTATTCCTAGTCGCCCCTCGCGTGGGGGGCGTGGATTGAAATCCCTCAACCCTCTTTCTAAACAAGGCGTTTTTTCACGTCGCCCCTCGCGTGGGGGGCGTGGATTGAAATCTTTCGGAACGGCTTGTCTAAAAATGCTGGTTTAGTCGCCCCTCGCGTGGGGGGCGTGGATTGAAATACTTTTACCCTGCCGAAAGCGGAAAGCCAGTAGGTCGCCCCTCGCGTGGGGGGCGTGGATTGAAATCAACAATAGAAGCAATCATTGTTTTTCCAGTACCCGTCGCCCCTCGCGTGGGGGGCGTGGATTGAAATTCCTGCTACTGGCACAATAGACTATGCTACTGGGTCGCCCCTCGCGTGGGGGGCGTGGATTGAAATACCCAGACCCGCATTTCGCGACGAACCCGGCAAAGTCGCCCCTCGCGTGGGGGGCGTGGATTGAAATTCTCTTTCGTTGTATTCTCTAAGCATTTCCGTTGTCGCCCCTCGCGTGGGGGGCGTGGATTGAAATCGGAGCCAGGTGTACCGGTATAAGCAGTAATCAGTCGCCCCTCGCGTGGGGGCAGGCAAAGAAAGAATTCTCCACCGCAAGCGGTTCCCCTCCTTTCGAAAGGAGGTAATGTACGGATTTTCGTACTCGGTATGTCATGACTTTGCGCGGAACGACGAGGTTCCACCTCTCCGTCTGCTTCGCATCCACCTCCCCTTTATATCCAAGGGTAGGCAAGAACGGAAAACGAAATCCCACCACCGCCGCCGCGGTCCCCCTCCCTTTAACAAATGAGGCAAAGAAAAAACGCCGCCGAATTATTTTCGGCGGCTAAATTCATGAAAAAATATCAATGCAGAAAAGACAACAACATTCCGTGTTCCTATGCCATCAAAACATTATCAATTTCTGTAATTGTTCCTGCCTTAATGTGATAGTTGATACCTCTCTCATCGCAAAAATCGATGACTTGTTGACTAAGCAGATTATAAAACTCTTTGTAATTTTTATATTTTGTAATCTCTGCATTGTAGTTTGTTCTGCCAAATATAATCTTATCAACAAAAGACACTGTTTCTAATATTTTTCCAAGGTCCTGCTCTATTATATTCGGTGTGGGATAGGGTTCAATACTTACCCAAGTTTTGCAACCGGCTTCGTGCAAATCTTTCAAACTTTTTATCCTATCTGCATATGGTGCCGAATTTGGTTCCATCTTCTCTCTAAACTTCTCATCAAGGGAAATCAGAGTTATTCCATATTGATTATCCTTCGATAAATCAGCAAGTTCAAGCGGAAGTACGCCTTTTGTTAATGCTGTGCATTTTATTCCGTTTGCGTTAAGTCTTTTCAATATTTCAATACTCATTTTCGATATTTCATCGTATTCATACATAAATGGATCTGTTGTAAAACATAAATGCAGGGAGGTGATTTTATCTTTAAATACCGGTATTTCTTTCACTAAAAGTTCCAACGCGTTTTCAACTAATGCGGGTTCTGTCCATTCTTCATATGTCTTTACCTTACCAAATCTTTTTGCCATTAAAAACGCATAGCATGGGTAGAGACACCCATGGGAACAACCTTGAACATGATTGATTGTATAATCGCCATATTCAACAGCCGTTTTATAAATAAGAGTTTTTCGTTGAATGAATTTATTGATTTTCTTCACAACTAAACCTTCTCTCTCAAAATATGGTCAGCAACCTTCATCGCTAACCCTATTGCTTTTGGGTTGTCATTGGATATTGCAAAGCAAAAAAGGAACAGGGGACTGTTTTTTGTGTTGTACAATATACGTGGAATGTGTGAAACCGCAGGGAATATTGTTTCCAATCTTTTGCAGATATACTCTTTCAGAGCTTCGGTATTGACTTCTTTTATAAAACTATCATCACCAAAAAAATTCAACTGTGGGTTAACTTTATAAAACTCATTCTCCCAACCATTATCACCAAATACCATATCTAATCGAGCTTTCCATGTTTCATCAATTTTCTTGTCTTTTTTCATCATCCTATTAGCAGCACTTAATGGAAAAAGGTACCAAACATCAATGGCCTTTGTTGCGGCAATCGTTTTTAAAGTATTCCACCTTACTTCTGTAGCATATGGATCTAAAAACAAAGTAGCTCTGTTATATCGCCAATCTATTGTTTTACATATTTCCTGCAGGGCGGTGTTACAGTCTTCATTTTTAACTGTAATTATATCAGTCAAATCCGAGTAATCGGTTGCAACCAAATCATTAAGTTCTTTAGCAAATTTTTTATTCTTTTCAATAAAAATATACTTGTCAAATTTATTAGTTGCATTCAGTGCTAATTTTGCTGAACCTTCAATCAGTTCTTCGCTATCTCCAACTTTTATATATCCGGTTCCCGCAAAAGCATCAATATATATCTTATTAAAACTTTGATTTTTTAAAGCAACAAGATAAAAGTCCAAATAATTTGAAAGTATACCTAATTTCTCAATCGTCCAATCTCCGCCAAACCTCTGACTTGTATCCAAATTTACACCCCTCAAATAAATATAGATTTTAAGAATCAAGTAATCTATTCAGATTTAATCTAAAAATATTATATCAAAAAATTACCATTATCGCAATACAAAATGTTTGTTGATTGCCCTTATTAGTTTTATTGTACCATTATTCGGACAATAAGAAGAAGTTGTAAGCGAAGAGTCAATTGCTTTGTATGTGGTTAGTTAAAAGCAACCGTTAAGTTTAGCGGCTCTGAGAGTTTTCTTGCAGCCACTTCATATAATCCCCAAAAGCTGAATATTCGGATTGAAATCATAGAAACAAAGTGATATAATTTTCAAAGAAATATTATTACGAACGGGAGGTTAAAACAATGAAACAGCTTTCCAAACGGCTTTTCGGTGCTCTGTTGGCGATTATTATGGCGGTTACCATGCTTCCAAACAGCACATTTAAAGCCACAGCAGCAAATGCTTCAACGCAAAGAACAATAACAACAGGCAGCACTTTCTTTTACGGCTCATATCCGCAAACAAAGGTTACAAACCCCGCTTTAATTACCGCGCTTAATGCGCTGACGTTATCGAGCGATGACACCGTAACCTACGCCGGGTCAAAATACAAACGGGTATATTTTACACAGTATACGCCTCAAGAAGTCGGAACTTCAATAAGCCCGGATGAGTCCTATCAGGCAGCAAACAGCTACTATATCAACACCGTTTACTGGTTTAAATACGAACCGATAAAGTGGCGCGTTTTGTCCAACACAAGCGGTGAGCTTTTTGTCATGGCGGTGAACATATTGGCATCAAGTGCATACAATCAGGCAGATAATAATGTCACATGGGAAACATGTGATTTGCGGCATTGGTTAAATAATGATTTTTATAATACAGCCTTCAATTCAAGCGAAAAGGCAGGGATAAAAACAACCGCTGTTGTCAATGAGGATAATCCCTGGGACAACTCTGACGGCGGCAACAACACAAGCGATAAGCTGTTTCTGCCTTCACTCAGCGAAGCAACGAACACTGCCAACAGTTTCAGTTCAGACGAAAGCACTGATACATCGCGCCAAGCACAGGGAACCGATTATTCAAAAAGCCAGGGGCTTTATGTCTACACGGGCAGTACATATTTAGGGAATGGTTTCTGGTGGCTGCGTACACCCGGCGACGGTCAATCATGTGCCTGTATCGTCTGCTGCGGCGGCGACATCGACAACGACGGCGATGGTGTCATCACTACTTATATCGGTGTCCGCCCTGCTTTTAAAATAAATCTGTCATCTGTCATCTTCGTATCTTCAATTTCCCTTTCAAAAAGTTCAGCGACTTTGATTTCCGGCAAAACGCTTCAGTTGACCGCAACCGTCAAGCCCTCAAACGCAATTTATAAAGCGGTTGCATGGAAGTCCTCAAGCTCGGCGGCGCTGGTTTCCGCAGCAGGCCTTGTCACGGCGAATGCAGTCGGCGCAGCGACCGTAACCTGTTCTGCGCTGGATGGCAGCGGCATAAAGGCAACCTGCAAAATAACCGTAATACCCAAAACGCCGACAAATTTAAAGGCGGTTAAGGCGACAACATCAAGTATTAAACTGACATGGACTGCTGTCAGCGGAGCTACCGGTTATTATATTTACCGCTCAAACAGCAGTACAGGGCCATATACAAAAATAAAGGCGCTTACCGGCAGCAATACCTTTACGAATACCGGTTTAATAACAAAAGGTACGACCTACTATTATAAAGTTCAAGCTTATAAAACAGTGGGAGCCAACTTGTATTCCGGTGGATTATCAAGTATGGCCTATGCAAAGGTATAACATAAGCATATAAGCGCAGCCGCCGAAAATTTTTCGGCGGCTGATTTTTTAACTCGGAACGAAACTTTTGCATGCGAGGAAAGAACGAGGTACGCAATCCCTCCACCACCTCGGGTGGTCCCCCTACCTTTAACAAGGCAGGTAAAGAAGGATTTTTCCAACGCAAACAGGTTCAATAGAATGCAGTGTTTCATTTCTCTTTCGAAAGGTGGCAAGAACGGAGCTCTCTCTTGGCTCGCCTATTGTAGGAGAGCTGGCGCGCAAGCGACTGAGAGGTAGATTTACGAAACGCATAAAATGGGCTGCCTACGATTTTTCTTTCACCCATCCCATATAATCCTCATACAGCGTCTCCGACTCCGGATGCCCCGCGAAAGCCGCCGTTCCCGGTTCGTTCATCATCCCCTGATATTGGTAGGCGAGAACCTTTTCAACATAAGGAGAAACGGCTTCGAGCTGCTTTTTGATGCGCGAAAAATCGGCGGGCAGCAGCGCGCTTCGGTAAACAAGGCCTTCAAAATCAAACAGTTCTATATCTGCCCAAAGGGTGCTCCGTCCGGCCTTATCGTGCGCGTATTTCAGTTTTTCATAGTGACCGGCGCTGTTTTCAACTCTTGTCTTTTTCACCCCGACTTCATCCTGATAGGCGATATAATCAACCGCCATGCTTTCAAGCTGCCTGATATATTTCGTATCCGCTTTGACAAGATTTGTTCCGTATGGCGCAATCAGCGTTTTATTGTTTGGATTCAAGCGCCGGGCTTCCCCGCAGCAAAGGTTCACATAATCGATGAACTTCTTATTGAAATGCCTGATGATGCAGGTCTCGTCCGGCATATACCAGCCGTAAAGGCTTTTGTGGTGCCCGAATTGCTCGGATAGTTCATTCATGGCGGTCAGGCTTTTATGGATAACCGTTTTGTCGGTAATATTTTTCCTCGCCTCCCGCCAGTCCCCATAAAAGCCGTTGCTCATAAAAACCTTCAAGCCGCAGCTGTCGGCCTGCGAGAGCAGCACCTCAAGCGGATTTTCGCAGGAAAGAGTGGCTTGAGGAAAAATGGACGATTGATAATAAGCCTCCGAATTGATGGCGGATGCCATGAGCACAATATATTCCATGCCGGTGCTGCTAATTTCGCTGATTTTTTCACGCCACTGCGCTTCGGTGAAGCTTTGGCAGGCCGGGTTCCAATATTTGCCCTCTGCCTTACTGTGGTGCTGAAATTCAAACCATGTGCCGGAAATCGGTTTTACGGTATGCGTTTCCATCTGAGCATCCTTTCGGCAATTCAATGTTATATATAGTATAATAACACAAATTCATTGTTATACAACAAAAAAAGCCTGCCGGAATCATTGACTCCGGCAGGCTTGAAATATAGCTCAGGGATTAATACGGGTGAGTTTGGTCAATGGTGTGCAGGAACAACCCGACCTGGTCAAGCAAGCCGCTGTCAACACTGTTAACAATGCCGTCGCCGTTTACATCAAGAGCAAATGTTTCAATAGCTGTAAGCTCAACCATGTAGGATGCGGCAAGGTTGGCAATCATCGCGTCGCTGCCGTTCGCGTAACCGTCGCCGTTGGCGTCACCGAAGATTACCAGATAGTATGTGTCAATGACATTGCCGTTATAAACCAGGTCAACTTTTGTACCGGTACCGTAACCGAAATCAGTCGGGGTAAATACAAGCGAGCCGTAAGGAGTGGTTAAATAGGCATTCAGGTTTGTGGTTCCTTCGGGTATACCGTAAATATACTTGCGGGTGCCGTCAACCGTGACATGCGAGCCGCTTACCGCGGTAATCTTGGGTCCGCTTACCGTCACCGTACAAGCTGCTGTTTTTCCGCCGTCATCGGTGCGGCAGGTGATGACAGCCGTTCCCGCATGAACAGCGCTGACAGCGCCGGCGGAACTCACCGTGGCGACATCGGGGTTGCTCGAAACCCATGTTACTGATTTAACACTGGCTGAGCCGACACCAAGTACACCCACAGGGGCAATTGTCGGGGTTAAGGTTTTTGCCGAGTCACCTAAGAAGAAGGCCAATGAAGTGCTGCTTAAAGTGACTCCGGTTACCTGATAATTCGCGAACGCGACCGTTACGCTGTCCGTAAAGACCTTACCAAAGCTGTCTGTCGCTGTAACGGTGATAATAGCCGTGCAGGCTGAGTTTGCCGAAGGTGTGCATTTGCCTGTCTGGTCGACGGTAACGGAGGATGCGCTTGAACTCCAAACCAGGCTCGTATATTCGCCGGCAGTCGGATTGATTGTAACGCCGAGCTGAATGCTCTGTGAGTTGTAGGTCTGATAGAGCTCGACTTTTTTGGAAATGAAGTCGGAATTAGGCGTTATCGTTATTGAGGTAATCCGTGAACGAGGAACAAGGCCGTCCCTTGCGGCTGTGAGCGCCGCTGTCGCCTGATTAATGGATGTTTGGTCGGAATCCGGGTTCGCGTAAATGGATCTTGCCGCTGTTAAAGCTGAGGAAAGGGCCGCAAAGCTTGCGGCGGAATAGTCAAGCGGGTTGTAGTTTGCCTGCATCACCGCATTGATGATGTTGGCGAGCGGTGTTTTATCGATTTTGACGGTGACGGTGCAGGTTGCCCTCAGCTCGCCGATTTGTGTCGAGGCGGTCACATAAGCCACACCGCCTATTCCGATTGTAACCAAGCCGTTTTGGTCAACAGAAGCCACAGACGGGTTCGTTGAACTCCATACAATTCCGCTGAAATCAGGTGTCTGCCCGTTTTCACCGGTCATGGTTGCCGTTAACTGCACGGTGCCGGAGTTAATCGCGGCACTGATTGTTGTGGGGGATACGGTGAGAGAGGCTGCCGCAACCTTTACAAAGGCAACGACTGCCGAGGCTTTATAGGTGTTGCCAAAGTGGTCGGTAACGGTTGCGGTTAAAGTTGCGAAGCACGGGGAATCGACGGTTGCCTTAACAACACCGCTTTGCGTTACGGATATATTCGGGCTGCTGCTTGACCAGGCGATGTTTGCGTACATCGCATTAAGCGGGTCGAACAATATGCCCAGCGTGGCGCTTGCCGCGGTATAGGCCGAGCCTGACGGCACATGGACAATAACATACCCGTGCTGGTTAACCCCGCCCACACTAACCGCTGCCGAGCTGATATAAACATAAGGTACAAGAGCCTGGTAAGCGGCAAGTAAATTTGCGGTGGCGGCATCAACATCCGCCTGCGAAGCAAGGGCGTTGTTATAGACAGCGTTGGAAGCATTGTACACCGCCATCATAGCTGTCCAGCTTGCAGGCGTGAAGCTTGTCTGTGTCAGCGTGCTGAGCGTATTGACGGCATTCAGAAGAGCCGTTTTGTTTGCGCTGACCGTTATCGCACAGCTTGCGGAAAAACCTCCGTCAACAGTGGTGGTGGTAATGGAAACGGTGCCTGAATTTATAAAGGTAACAACTCCGCCCGAGGTGACGGTGGCAATCGATTCATCGCTGCTTGACCAGATGACATCCTTGAAATTGGCTGCTCCGATGCCAAGTGTCCCCGCCGGTGTTACGGATGCCGTAATGGTTGCCGTGCCTCCGTTAACCGCATTGGTTATTGATGACGGCGAAACGCTCACGCCTGTTACCGGATAGTTCGCGAAGGCGACATTGATGCTGCCCTGGCGGACATTGCCCTTGTAATCCGTTGCCGTCACAGTGATTATACCGCGGCAGGCGCTGTTGGCAGTAGGCGTGCAAAGGCCGGTTTGGTCAACGGATATGGAGGATGTGTTTGATGACCAAACAATTGTGTTAATAGTGGCATCAGCCGGGAATAAAGCATAGCCCAATTGAATGCTCTGGCTTTGGTATGTGCTTGTAAGAGGAACACTCTTTGTAACATAGCCGTTTGTCATCGCTCCGCTGTAGGTTACCGCAACGGAATTGATATAGACATAGGCAACGAGCCCGTCAAACGCGCTGAGCAGCGCAACTTTTGCGGCGTTAACATCAGCCTGCTTGGCAAATACCGTGTCTCTTACCGCGATAGCGCTGTTCAGCGCCGCGGCAAAGACCGCCCAACTGGCGGGTGTATACAGCGCGGGGTCGGGCGCAAAGCTTACAATCGCGTTGATTGCGTTGACCAGCGCCACTTTGTCCGCATAAACCGTTACGGGGCAGGTTCTTGTATAATCTCCGTCATAAGAAGTGGCGGTGATAACGCACTGGCCCGCGTCAACATACGTGACAACGCCGCTTTGGCTGACGGTTGCAACTGCGGGATTGCTTGAGGACCAATAGGTTTTTGCAAAGCTTGCACCGAATATTCCGGTCGGTGTGAAGCTTGAAGTAATGGTGACAGGCGCGGCGCCGACGGTGGCGGTAAGAGAGGTCTTGTCAATCGTCATTCCGGTTACCTGGTAATTCGCGAAGGCGACGAAGACGGTATCAACCATTTTGTTCCCGTAATGGTCGGTGGCTGTTAGTGAAATGAGCGCGCCGCCGGCGGCATTTGAGGAAGGTTTGCACTTGCCGGTCTGGTCAACGGTAATCGAACTGTCGTTTGATGACCAGACAATAGAGGTATACATCGCGTTTGAAGGCGCAAAGGTGGATGTAAACTGAACACTTTGATTGCTGTATATCTGATATAACTGAACTTTGACGGAAACATGGGAAGGCGCCGGATTGCCGTCTTTCAGGATTGTAAGAGCTGTCATATGAATATATGGTTTGAGCGCCTGATAGGTGCTGTAAAGTGCTGCCGTGGCGGCGTCTATCTGCTCCTGCGAATAAGTCACGCCGTTATATACCGCGATAGCGGTATTATAGGCTGCTGAAAAAGCGTTGCTTGTTGTAATTTCATAATCCTGAACATTGACATGCTGCGCATCAATGAAGGCAAGCGCTTCCGAGAGGGCGGTTTTGTCGCCGCTGACAACAACAGAACAGGTGCCGTAAACGCCTCCGTCAACCGATGTTACTGTAATGGTTGCCGCGCCGGCGTTCAGGAAAGAAACCTGGCCGCTTTGGGTAACCGGAATATTCGGGTTGTCGCTCGACCAGATAACATTCTGCAACGTCGCGTTAACCGTCCCCAGTGTACCCACGCTCTTCACCACATAGGTTATGTTTTGAGGCGCGTTGCCGACACTCGCGTTGATGGTAGTTGGTGTAACGTCAACCCTTGTCGCCGAGTTGTTTGCAAAGGAAACATAGACGCTGTCGGTCACAGTTCTGCCGTAATAGGTGGTTACGCTGACGGTTATTAACGCAAAGCACGCGGCGTTTGAGGTGGGTTTGCAGACGCCGTTCTGGTCAACGCTGACGGTTGAACTGCTTGAGGACCAAACGATGCTTTCATAATAAGAGTCGAGCGGACTCATCCGCAGTGTGAGGTCGATGGATTGGTTGGTGTAATTTTGAAGCACGGTTACATTTTTAGAAATAAAATCACCTGCTGGATTATCGCCGTTATAAATCGTGACACTGTTGACATAGATGTATTTTACAAGCCCGCTGTAAGCGCTGTTAAGCTGAGTTGTTGCGGAATCAACATCGGCCTGAATGGCATCCGGGTTGTCATAAACCTGCTGCGCTCTTGCCATTGCGACAAGCAGTGCGTTCCAGGTTGTCGGCGTATAGTACGCATAGTTCAGGTTCGCGTTATTGACAGTGTCCAGCGCGGTTTTCAGCAAGGTTTTGTTTATAAAGACAGTGACCGTGCAGGTGGCCGTAAAGCCGCCGTCCCTCGTTTTTGCGTAAACTGTTGTGGAGCCAGGCCCCACATAGGTCATCAAACCGGAATCGCTGACCGTTACAACGTTCGGATCGCCGGAAATCCATTGAACATCCGTGATGTCCGCGCCGATAAGCGGCGTACCGGTAGGCGTAACGGTGGCTGTCAGCTGGGTTGTATTGTGAACAAGCCCGGCACCTACCGATGTAGTGTTAAGGCTTATTCCCGTTACGGGGACATTTGCGAATGCCACACCGACACTGTCGGTATAAACATTGCCTAAAAAGTCCTCCGCCCGGACGGTAATAACGGACCAGGTGGCATTGTTCGAATTCGGGCCGCATTTGCCTGTCTGATCAATATTCATCGCCGAGTTGCTGGAAGACCAGGTAATTGACTTATAGTTCGCATCCGCAGGGGTAAGGGTATAAGAAAACTGCAAAGACTGGTTTGAGTAGATTTGGAACAACCCCACCTTGTATGTTTCATAGTCGGGCGCGGGGGTACCGTTAAAGGTTAATGTTATTCCCCTGAGCGGTTTATACTGATTTAACGCGTCAAAATTAGAAGCAAGATATTGCGTAGCATTATCGCACTGCGCCTGCGTGGCGAGATCCAGATTTTGGATAGTAATTGCCTGTTGAAGCGCTTGGGTTAAAGCCGCAAAATCGTCGGGCGGGTAGTTGTTGGGGTCGAGGTTTGCGGATGTAACCAGATTTATTATGTGATTAAGAGCTGTTTTGTCAGCCCTCACGGAAACTGTGCAGGTCGCAGTTTTGAAGCCATCCACTGTAGTTGCGGTAATGACGGCATCGCCGGGATGAACTGCCGTAACAGTGCCGCCGCTGACGGTTGCGACATTTGTGTTGGAAGATGTCCAAATAACATCTTTAATGCTTGCGGCCCCCATACTCAAAAAGCCCGCGGGTGTTATGGTTTCGGTTATTTTACTTGTTCCGCCCTCATGCAGGCTTAAACTTGTTTTATCAAGCGAAATTCCGGTTACAGGGTAGTTCGCGAATGAAACGACGCAGGAAGCTTTAAAGCCGCCGTCCTGCGTGGTTGCGGTTATCACAGCATAACAGGATGAATTTGCTGTCGGTTTGCAGACACCGCTGGCGTCAACAGAAACGCTGCTGCTGCTTGACGACCAGATGATTGTTTGATTGGTGGCGTCGGCAGGTGTGAAGATTGCGTGAAGGGTTGCGCTTGCGTCCTTATAGCTCTGCGATAACGGTACGCTTACAGCCACATTCGGCGCTTCCTGCAGAGCAACGCCGGTAACAAGCGTACCGACAAAAACTTTGTAATAAGTTTTTACCGTGTCGCTTGTTTTGGCGATAATCGTCACAGTACCGCCTTCAAGGGGCGTCAAGATGCCGTTTTTGTTTATTCTGGCTAAACTGTTTTCGGCGGCGGTGGTTGTCGTGGCGAATACCTCGGTTTTACCGTCGTCCGCGACAATACCCCAGGTGATTACCGGTATTAAGCGGGACGGGTAGGTTTTCGCAATCATTTGTGTCATTACCCCGATGAGCGCAACGGACGGACCGGTTATTTCAACCTCCGATACGGCGGAAAGGTTTTTGCCCGTTACGGTTGCGCCCGTTGAAACCGTGACACCGTCAAGCGTTGCGGAAACCGTTGTAGATTTTGAGCCGGAGTTGGAACCTGCGTCACGGCCAATCATCAGGCCGGTGGAAGAACCGATACCAATATAATTTGTATTAGATGATTGCCACACGATTCCCTGGGTTGTCGCCCCTTTTGGCACAAGATTTGCCGCGGCAAGCTGCTGCGTGGCACCTTCCTGAACGGAAGTGGTTCCGGCAATCGTAAAGCTTTGAATCGGAAGATTGTCAACCACATGTACGGTTACGGTGTCATTGGTGCTGAGCTGAAGGAGGTAATTTGCCACGGTGGTAATCGCGCCTTCACTCCATGAAATAGCATTGCCGGTGCCGACGACATATAAAAGACCCCAAAGAACATATTTCATGATCGTGGTTGAAATAGGTACGCCCAATGTACTTAAAACACTGGCAAGGGTGCCGGCAACCGTCTCCGGGTCGTTGCCGACAAGCGCCGCGTATTTTATAACATTATCCATAAAACCCTTCACATCGGGCGAGGCCATAAGGGTAACATCACCGGGCGAAGTAAAAGTCGCAAGACCGGTATCGGAAAGCGTGGCGGAGGAACCCGACTTAACAGTCCAGGTAACGCCCATGTGCAGCCTCATCGGGGTTGTAACAGCCTGGAGCTGCATCGTGTAGCCTACTTCAACGGTTGAGGGAACCTGCGCCTTATTTGTAATGGTTGTGCCGTTCGGGAAAAAGTCCGCGGTTATAGCTGTGGACTTTGTCACAACAACCCTTATCTGGTCTCTCGCAAGCTCAACACCGTTCACATCATAGAGAATAACGGTAATGCCGGTGTCCATCGTGTTGAGCATCGTTCTCAGCGACGCGATAAGCGAATCTGTAAGAGCGCTCGGCAGCACGCTTGCGCCTGCTTGAATAACATTGAGGATGCCGTCGGCGTCCATCGCGTCGATATCCATACCGGTGAACAGCGCGTATATTGCTGTGGCTGTCGCGTCGCCCACAATCGGTATGGTGCGTATGTTGTTGTCAACCCACAGACGCAGCACCGCGCCCTTGGAACTGTCATGCGCTCTAACCAACCCGTTTTGGTCGACAGAGACAAGAATAGGCGTTTCACTTTCCCAGTAGAAGTAACCGCCGGTGGGCATGCTGCAGTCAATCAGTGTGGGCGTAAGCTGCAGCGTGTCTCCTTCCATCATAGAAACCTGTGTGGTGACAGGCGCGCCGTTGGCATAAATATCAACCACATGGGTGATGATATCCTCAGCGGAAATGACGGGTGTAACAACCCCGATCATGAGCGCAAGGACCATAAAAACGCTTAGGCACCTTTTTATTTGTTTTTTCATAGAAATACCTCTCTTTGTCCGCTAAATTTTGGATATTCTAATGCACTATATAGAATAACATAAAAAAACATATAAATAAATATCTTTTTATAAAATTAGCCCATATTTTTCAAAAATTTCATTCATAATAGCGCAAAAATAGCGCAAAACCAGAAATATATTGACATATAAAACGATTGACAGCTGTGTTTAAGCATCCTAAATATTCTTGATGTATCCGGGAAATTCTGATATACTTAATTCACCCGATGATGGAAGCGGTGAATTTGGATATGAACAGCAGGTTTAAGCAATACAGGGAGGAATATCCTGTCTTTTTTTATGACGGGTTTAAACTCGCTGCAAAAGAAGGCTTTATACAAATCAGGTTTGATTTTACCATAGACGGGCTTTGCGAATTTCATCCCGAAATAAAAATAGCAACCGGCAATCTGAGGCTCCTGAATGCCTTTGCCAGCGCGGAGGCAAGGGATATTGTCTTCGCTTTGGGGATGACAGAAGCGGTCAGCTATTGGAAGTGCGTCTGCCCGCCGAGAGTTGTTGTCAGATGCGGTGTATTGAGTGAGCAGGATAAACTTTGGTGGAAAAAGCTGTGGTATAACGGCTTGGCTGAATTGTTTTATATGAACGGAATAGAAACTGACTTTGAGACCTTTGTTGAAATCGAAAATGATTTTACACCTGCGGCCGAAGCCGGTATTGATTCCGGGGTGAAGACGGGCAGTTTTAATTCAAGCGGGTTGAACATAATTCCCGTTGGCGGCGGAAAAGATTCGATTGTTACCCTTGAATTACTTCGTGAGCTGAGTGATAAAAACCTTTGCTTCACAATGAATGACCAGCTTGCACGAACCGAGTCAGCGTTGCTTGCCGGATACAAAGAGGAAAGTATAATAAAAACCTTTCGAACAATTGATAATGAATTGCTGCAAAGAAATGCTGAAGGTTTTTTAAACGGGCATACACCGTTGTCGGCAATTATTGCGTTTTTGAGCCTATATTGCGCTTATATTGTAGGTGCGGAGAATGTTGTTCTTTCAAACGAATCAAGCGCGAACGAAGTTAATATTAGCGGAACAGAGATTAACCATCAATATTCGAAAAGCTATGAGTTCGAGAACGATTTCAGAGACTATGTCAAAAGAAATTTTGGCAGCGGAATTAATTATTTCAGCCTTTTACGTGCGTTTAACGAGCTGCAAATCGCAAAACAATTTGCCGCATTTAAAGAGTATCTGCCGGTATTCAGAAGCTGCAACGCAGGCAGCAAGAAGAATGTTTGGTGCTGCAAATGCGCGAAATGCCTTTACGTCTATATTATTATTTCACCCTATTTTGAGAGAGATAAGATGATGGAAGCTTTTGGCTGTGATATGCTGGCAAAGCAAGAACTTCAAAAAGATTTTGACGGACTTGTCGGCTTTTCGAACGAGAAACCGTTTGAATGTATCGGAACGGTTGAAGAGGTTTGCTGCGCGCTGGAAATGACAGCCAAAAGATATATTGCAAACGGAATCGAACTGCCGTTTTTGCTTAAAAATTATATGAAAAATCAAAAAAACGATTACGGCAGAAACCAAGCCGAGTTGCTGAGTGAATTTAACGAAGAAAATAATATACCCGAGAAGTTCAAAAAATATGTCATGGAGATGTACAGATATGTGTCAAGAACTGATTGACTATTTTAGAGACCAAAGTGTTTTAATTTTAGGCTTCGGGCGCGAAGGCCGCTCAACCTATGAATTTATCAGAAAGTATCTTCCGCAAAAGCAGATAGGTATTGCAGACCAAAGAAGTTTGGAAATTAAGGACGAATTTGTTGATTTATTTACAGGGGAAAACTATCTGGAAGCCATCGGCAAATTTGACTTGGTGATGCAAAGCCCGGGAATATCCCTGCGCTCAGTAAAAATTCCGAAGTCGGTTGAAATGTCAGGACAAATGGATTTATTTTTACGTTTCGCACCGTGTGTAAAAATCGGAATTACGGGAACAAAGGGAAAAACCACGACTTCAACACTGATCTTCGAAACTTTGCGGGCAGCAGACATATCAACTTGCCTCATCGGCAACATTGGCGTACCTGTTTTTGACAGCCTTGAGGAAATTGAGGGAAAAACAGCGGTCATTGAAATGTCTTCCCATCAGTTGGAATTCGTTAAGGCATCGCCTCATATCGCGGTACTGACAAATATATATGAAGAACATCTTGACCATTATAACGGTATGATGGGATATGTGAACGCAAAACTGAACATTTATCGTTTTCAAGATGAGAACGACTTTTTTGTATATAACCAGGATCAGGACTTGAGGGCGTTTTTGGATTTGAATGATGTTAAGGCAAAAAAAATACCGGTAAGTGCAAAGGACGGGGATAATTCCGAATTTCTTGCAATGCTTGGCTCATTGAATGAAAGATTAAAGGGAAAACATAACCGGCAGGATATATACTTTGCCGCTGCGGCTGCCCGCTGCCTTGGGATAGAAGACGAAGCAATCCGAAAAGGAATTGAAAATTTTGAGGGAATTCCCCATCGTATGGAACCGGTCGGCGTTTTCAAAGGGATTATGTTTTATAATGACAGCATTGCCACAATTCCTGAATCGGTGATACTTGCTGTTGAAGCGCTAGAAAATGTGGACAGCCTGATTATCGGCGGCATGGACAGAGGCATTGACTATTCGGAATTTATGGACGCGCTTGAGACAAGCGGAGTACATAACCTGATTTGCCTGCCGGACACCGGACATTCCATAGGGAAAGAACTTATAAAAAAAGGCTCCGGCATGACAATCGTTTTTGCGGATAACATGGAGCAGGCCGTTTCATTTGCCTTTGAACTGACAGAAAGAGGAAAGAGCTGCCTTCTTTCACCGGCTGCGTCAAGCTATAACACTTACAAAGATTTCATTGAGAGAGGCGAGCACTTTAAGAAACTCGTCAAAGAATTTAGATGGTAGATATTAGATTACAATATTTTTCGGCGCCGGCAATATACTTTGCGGAATGGAATATACGATGAATACAAGCGATGACATTTTATTGCACGAACAGGAAATATCAGCCTATATTGACGCGTTGACCTTCGATAATCCCGATGAGGCTGAGAAGTTTTGCACGCATTTGTTGGCTGAAAACGAAGACAAACTAAGTTTAAACAGAGCCGTGTCCGGTGCCTATGCACGGTGCTTATGCCGTTTCCTTTTGCACAAGAAAAACAAAAACCGGCTTGTTCGGATCATCGAAGAAAACGAAACAATCCGAAGTGCTGTCTTCGGAAAGCTGAATACCTACAAATTCAGTTTGATTTTCATGATGAAGAGAGTATTTAGAAGCAATAACATTGAACTGACAGCGGAAATACTGGAATTGCTGAAGAATAATCCTTTTCGCGATGAGCAGGCAAAATCTTATTCTGACAGGTGGTCACTTGGATTCTTGGTTACCGAGGTGCTGAAAGCGCCTGAAGATTATATGAATTTAAGCAATGAGAGCTTAAAGATATTAAACAATATTTTAACGGAAGGTGAGTGCAATGAAAAAAAGACTGATTAAGGTTATCGCGTTAAGTATGGTTCTCGCAATGATATTTTCTCTCGGAGCTATGGCCGGAACAAAGACCCAAACCACACCGTTTGACAACAGCCAGTTTTTTACCTGCGGGGATTATTCAATCCATTACCGCGTTTTTGAAGCCCAGGGCCAGCCGAAAGGCAGAATACTGATGCTCCATGGGTTTCTTCTGTCAACTTACTCTTGGCAGAATATGGCGGCTGAAATGACAAAAGCCGGGTATACCTGTGTTTTGGCAGACCTGCCTGATTTCGGATACAGCAGCAGAGAAAATGCCAATACCATAGCCATTCCCCGGGAAGATCTGATGGTAAATTTAATGGTGAGCATCGCGCCGCTCAACACATGGCTTGTCGCGGGGCATTCAATGGGCGGCGGTGTGGCAATGAACATTGCGATAGAGCATCCGGAGATTAAAGGATTGCTGCTTTACTGCCCGGCACCGAACACAGCAACGTCCAAAATACTGAACCCTTTAATAACAAATCAAATTGTCGGGTCCGCGTATTCGGCATTTTTCAAATTTTCAACGTATCCCAAGACGCTCGTGAAACTGGCCGTTGCGTATGTCGCTATGGATTTCAAATTCGGCATGGCGTACGATACGGCAAAAATAACAGATCCGTTGAATCTTCCGGGCACCGGGCTCGGTATGACTTATATGACGGCAAATACAAGGTCAACGGATATGACAGCGCTTCCGGGGCTTAAAATGCCGGTATTTTTGGTTGAAGGGGAAAAGGATAACTTTTTACCAAAGACCATGGTCAGCGGCACAATAGCGGCTTTGCCGCAGGCAACGCTCTATATAGTTAAGGGCGGAGGACATATCTGTATTGAAAACAAAGCGCCAGAGATTGCGGCTGCGACGGTAGCTTTTTTAAACAATGCTTTTTAAGAACTGACAGATGAAAACCGCGCCCCCAAAAATCATCGATTTTTGGGGGCGCGAAAATCAGAAAGTTTAATAGTTGCGCAGTAATGCGATTACTTTGCCTAAAATTACTACCTCATTGCAGATTAAAGGTTCAAACGCGTCGTTTTCGGGTTGCAGGCGAATATGCCCGTTTTCTTTATAAAATCGCTTAACGGTTGCTCCCTCATCTTCTTCAAAAAACGCTATTACGATTTCACCGTTTGAAGCAACCGGCGTCCGTTCAACAATAACAATGTCCCCGTCAAAAATACCCGCGTTAAGCATACTATCGCCCTTGACACGAAGCGCAAAAAGCGATTTGTAACTCGAAATATGACCGGAATAGGGGATGTAACATTCGATATCCTCGAAAGCGAGTATCGGCTTGCCTGCAGTGACAGTACCGGTCAGCGGAACTTGTATGACATTTTCCGATTGGCCGGAAAGGTGGATGGAACGTTTCATCATCGGGTCCCTTGTAATATATCCCGCATCCTCAAGCACTTTGAGTATTGTCTGCACAGACGCAGGAGAACTGAGCCCTACGGCAGCGCCTATTTCCCTGACAGAGGGAGGCGGACCGTTTTGCGTTCTGTTAAGAAGATAATCGTAAACTTCACGTTGCTTTTTGGATATATTTTTCATAAAATAACCCCCAATAAAGATTTATTCGTGTTTATGAGCGAATTATAACACAAAGTTTTAAAAAAAGCAAACATTTGTTTTATTAAATTATTTGAAAAATTCGGAGAAATTGCTTAATTAGGTTTTGATTTTTGCGAATTTGTGCTATACTATTTTGTTAGATAATGGTCAATTGCAAAAATACGGACTGAGGTAGTTTCACACTTCGCGGGGGCTGCTGCAAGAAAACTATAAAAATAATGACAAACAATCATAAATATTCGCATTATAAGCATAAAAAGCGAAATCATAATTAAACATAATTATTTTGTTGCGGGAGATGTTTGTATGGCTGCCGGTAAAAAAATATCGATTAAAAGGGCGAATTTCCCTGAGGAGGTCGGAGTCTCCTCGCAAGCTGTCGCGGCTTTTATTGAAGATTTGAATGAAAGCAAAATTGAGACGCATAGTTTAATGATTTTGCGCCGCGGCCAGGTAGCTTTCGAGTGCTGGGCTGAACCTTTCGGCCCTGATATTCCGCATACGATGTTTTCGGTCAGCAAGAGCTTCACCGCAACAGCGGTAGGGTTTGCGATTAACGAAGGGCTTCTGTCGCTTCAAACCAGGGTAGTGGATATCCTGCCCGAGTACAAACCCGCCAAAACAGACGAAAATCTTGAAAAGCTGAACGTTTATCATCTTTTAACGATGACAGCGGGCAAGGATGTTCTTGCGCTTTCGGATAAAACAAAAAATCAATGGATTAAAGATTTCTTTGACGCGAAATGGTCTTTTGCGCCCGGGGATTTTTGGCGGTATATCAGTGAAAATTGTTTTATTTTATGTGTGATGCTGGTTCGTGTCACCGGAATGTCCGTGACCGATTACCTGACACCCCGCTTGTTTGAACCGTTGGGATACAACAGAATACCGTTTTGGGAAAAGGACGGCTACGGCATTGAGGCAGGCGGCTGGGGGATTTACCTGACGACGGAGGAACTTGCGAAATTCACTTTATGTTACAGCCGTGGCGGCGTGTTCAACGGCAAACAGGTTATCCCCGCGAATTGGGCGAAAGAGGCTGTAAAAAAGCAAGTCGAAAACCTGCAATATAACGACTTGGCAAGCACATCGGGCTACGGCTATGGATTTTGGCGCAATCCGGTTCCGGATGCATACCGCGCTGACGGTTTGTTTTCCCAGTTCGGCATGGTTTTTGAGAAGTATGATGCCTGCCTGATCATGACGGCAAGCGAAGTTTTTGAGGATAAGGCGAGGGATTGTATATGGAGACATTTCCCCGGTGTATTTTGTGAAGAAAGCACTATGCCCGCCGCTGACGCTGCCTTGAAAGAAAAACTTAAACTGCGGAATATGCCTGTGCTGTCAAAGACACCGCGAAGCAGGCTTGAAAAAAACATCGAAGGTACGATTTTTAAGATCAATAAAAATGCAGTGCTCGAGAAAATCGGTTTACCGATCGGTATCCTCATTTCGGCTATGGTTCAGCTGAACCACGAAAAGTTAACCGGCATTGAAGCCGTTAAATTTACATTCGGCGAGAATGAGTGCAAAATGACCTGGCGCGAGGGATTGTATAAAAACACAGTCGTTTGCGGTATGGACGGAAAACCCAGAAACAGCAAAATCAGGATTTCACAGTTTAATTTTACCGCAAACAGCATGGCAGCATGGGAAAACGAGCATACCCTTTGTGTTTGGGTGCGCGCGCTGGAGGCGGTCGGGCAGAGACAATTGAAATTCATATTCAGCGGTAATAAAGTTACCTTAATTCCGGGCAGTACTCCGGACGCGACTAGTATGATGAAATATTTGGCCGGGTTTGTAACATTTTTTGTGAAGCCGGGGTTGGTTGCCGAAGCTGCGCAAATAGTACTGTCAAAGGCTGACCGTTTTATTGAGCCAAGGCACAGAGGCAGAATAAAGAAGTGACCATTGAACCGTTGACAGCGTTCAGGGTACGTCAAAATAATAAAAATAGTTATACCGGAGGATTTTAATGGCGGGCGTAAATAAAATTTCAATCGAAAGAGCAAAATTTCCGGAGGAGGTTGGCGTTTCTTCAGAGGCAATTGCGGATTTTATTGAGGACTTGAACAAAAGCAATATTGAAACACACAGTATTATGATTTTACGGCAGGGCAAAGTTGCGTTTGAAAGCTGGAGCGAGCCTTACAAGCCGGATATACCGCACACTATGTATTCGGTCAGTAAAAGTTTCACCTCAACAGCAATAGGTTTTTTAATTCAGGAAGGATTGCTTTCGCTTAATACAAAAGTAATTGATATTTTTCCGGAATATAAACCCTTGAAAAAAGATAAACATCTTGAAAACCTGACGGTTTTTCATTTATTGACAATGACAGCAGGCAAGGATGTAAG
>Ga0073936_10003088_pt1 | contig 24253 bp, 7 predicted proteins | sample AliMusrvi5mmetaG_FD_87041 | JGI IMG/M metagenome (GOLD analysis project Ga0073936, IMG submission 87041) | Freshwater lake bacterial and archeal communities from Alinen Mustajarvi, Finland, to study Microbial Dark Matter (Phase II) - Alinen... | ecosystem: Environmental > Aquatic > Freshwater >... | reverse complement strand
CTTCAATAGCAGCGGCGGCGGCGCCATTCTGTTGAGGGTGGCGGGAGAAGCCCGCCATGATGGGCTGATGCGCGCGAATGGCGGGGATGTTGGATACTCGGGGTCCGGCGGCAGTATTTTCCTGACTGCGGGCGCGCTAACCGGGGTGGGCGCCATCCAGGCAAGAGGGGGGCAAGGCTCTGTTCCGGGGGGCGGCGGACGTGTGGCGCTGGTGGTGACGAAGCCGGGCGAGGACTTCTCCAACTTCACCGGCACGAATCAGGCTTTCTCAGGCGGTGCGGCCGGCGCCGGCACCGTGTATCTGCGAACCGCGACGCAGGGAGTCACCGAAGGCACGTTGATGATCGATAACAATGCAATGAGCGGATATATGACTGAGATCAATACGAAGGTGACGGTCACGGTGGTGGGGAATGTGCTTATCCGAAAAGGCGGTTACCTGCTCATGAACACTAATCAGACCTTGACACTGAGCGGCATCTGGTCCAATGCGGCAAGTTTTACGGGCTATGCAGGTTCCCAGGTCATTTTTGCAGGCGGCGCCTCATCCACCTCCAGTGTCTATGGGGCCAATACGTTCATGGGGCTCATCTGTACGAACGCCAGCGGCAAGACGATTCTGTTTGAGGCCGGTAAGACGAACGCGGTGTCGGTCGGGGGGGTGTTGACGTTGAAGGGTTCGGCTACGGAACCTCACTTGATCTTGCGTTCAACGAGTGAGGGGACGGCGTGGAAACTGAAGGTCGACGGCGGTGCGATCCAATCGGTCCAGTATGTAGATGTGAAGGATTCGGATGCATCGACGGGGGCGACGATCGGGGCGTTTAACTCCGCCGACCGAGGCGGGAACGTGAACTGGGTCTTCTCCGCGTCCGGTCAGACGAACGCCTGGACCGGTGCCAGCAACACGGCTTGGAACGTTGCGACGAACTGGAGCCTCGGCCATATGCCGCTTGCGGACGACCTTGTTCTCATCCCTGAGGCCCCGCAGTATCCAGTAATGGATACCGCCAAGTCCTTGGGGGGGCTGGCGATTCAGACGGGGGCTTCGCTGGACCTGGCCGGGCAAAACCTGACGGTCATCAGCAACGTGGTGGTGGCGGGCTTGCTCAGGGCTTCGGGTACGGAGTCGATCACGTTTCAGGGGGACGTGGATTTTACGGGAGGCTCGTTCATGCAGGCCAACTCCACGGTGATACTCGCGGGCAGGGGTCCGCAGTCCGTCAACCTTGGGGGGCTCACCTTCTACAAGGTAAGGGTGGATAACAGCGCCGATACCGTTGTTTTCACCGAGGGTTTCACGGCGGCGGAAATGCGGTGCGAAGCCACGAGTGGGACGCGGAGCCTGCAGTTTCAGCCGGGAGCAACGGTCACATTGCAGGGGCTCATGCTGCTGGGGTCCGTATCGAGCACGAACATCACGTTGCAGAGTTCTTCCTCCGGTGAGAAATGGAAACTGGCCGTCACAGAATATCAGTCCGTGTGGGGCGTGAACGTGGAAGACAGCGATGCGACGTGGGGCCAAGCCATTTCGGCGAGCGCATCGATGAACAGTGGCAACAATGACAACTGGCAGTTTGCCCCCGCTTGGGCGGTGTGGTTGGGCACGAACGGCACGAGCTTTCAGACGGCGGGCAACTGGTTGCCCGCCACGGTGCCGGACGCGAGCACGCGGGTTCTGGTTCAGGCCACGAACGCGATGACGATTTCCACGGCGACCACGGTGCTCGATCTGACGGTGGGCGCGGGTGCTGGGGCGTCGTCCGTGACGGTTGGGGCACCGTTGACCGTGGTGGAAGATCTTGTGCTGTACAACGGTACGCTTACGATGAACCAGCCTTGCGTGGTCAGTAACGATGTCCACGTCCTAGCCGGCAGCACGCTGACCCACACGGCTAACGGAACGACCGAGGCCTACAAAATCGACCTGACTGTGTATGGCAATCTGGTTGTCGACGTGGGCGGTGTTGTGGATGTTTCCGGAAAAGGATATACGACAAAATCCGGGCCGGGGTATGGCGGTGGTGGCGGCGCGGGCTACGGGGGGCGCGGAAACTTGTACGTCGGTTACTTCGGCCCCTGTTATGGATCGATCACGGCACCGACGAATCTGGGTAGTGGCAGCATCGGTAGCAGCGGAGGCGGTGCCATTCTGTTGAAGGTTGCGGGAGAAGTCCGCCACGATGGCCTGATGCGCGCGAATGGAGGGGACGTTGGATACTCGGGGTCCGGCGGCAGTATTTACCTGACCGCAGGCTCGCTAACCGGGATGGGCACCATCGATGCAAGAGGGGGGCAAGGCGGTGTTCCAGGTGGCGGCGGACGTGTGGCGCTGGTGGTGAAGAAGACGGGCGAGGACTTCTCTAACTTCACCGGCACGAGTCAGGCCTTCTCTGGCGGCGCGGCCGGCGCGGGGACGATCTACAAGCAGCGCGCGGCCGATCGGGCGGGCGGTGGAACGGTGCTGGTGGATAACAACGGTGTCACTGTCAGCTCCACAGACGTACCGCCCAGTCCGCCCAATGTTCCCGGGGAAGTGGATCGCGCGGTGTTTCACATCACCAATGCGGCTACGCTGGGGCTCCTGGCCGGTTTCACTGTGGGCGACATCTGGTTACAGTCGGCGAACGCCCAGATCAACTTGGGGTACAATACCCTGACGGTGCATTCGAAACATCATGAGCTGGGGCTGGGTTCGGTGGTGAACTACGGCGCCATTGTCTGGATTCCGGATATATCAGGAACGGTCTTTTCCGTCCGATAACGAAATGCTTTGGATGGCTTAATGTGGGTCTGCTTAGAAGAAAGAATACTTAATGAATACAAACAACACGCAAGCATTCCAGCGCAGGCAATTTGCCAGTGACAACTACGCGGGCGTCTGCCCCGAGGCCTGGCAGGCGCTGGAGGCGGCCAATCGCGGTCATGCCCAGAGCTATGGGGAGGACGCTTGGACACAGCAGGCCTCCGACGCGATCCGCGAGCTCTTCGGCAGGCCGTGTGAAGTGTTTTTCGTGTTCAACGGCACGGCTGCAAATTCGCTGGCCCTCGCGTCGCTGTGTCAGAGTTACCATGGTGTGATCTGTCACGAAATGGCGCATGTGGAGACTGACGAATGCGGGGCACCTGAGTTCTTTTCCAACGGCACCAAATTGTTGCTGGCGGGCGGTGCCGACGGGAAAATTATTCCGGCTGAAATCGAGCGGCTGGTGCTCAAGCGTGCGGACATCCACTACCCGAAACCGCGGGTGGTCTCGATTACCCAGTCCACGGAAGTGGGCACGGTTTATTCGCTGGAAGAACTGCGCGACATCCGGGAGACCGTACGCAGGCTCGGGCTGGTGATCCACATTGACGGATCCCGTTTTTTCAATGCCTTGGTCACGGCGGGTTGCCAGCCGATCGATTTCATTCATGCATCTGGCGCGGATGTTTTGTGTCTCGGGGGAACGAAGCTTGGTTTGAGCTGTGGAGAAGCGGTCGTCTTCTTCAATCGTTCCCTCGCGGTCGAATTTGCCTACCGTTGCAAGCAGGCTGGCCAACTCGCCTCGAAAATGAGGTTTATGACTGCACAGTGGACCGGTCTGCTCAGTGGTGGGGCCTGGCGAAATTATGCCGCCAACGCGAACAAGATGGCGATGGCCCTGCGCGATGAACTCTCGGCTCTTCCTGACCTTCGGTTTCCCTATCCGTCCCAGGCGAATTCGGTGTTTGTCGAAGCTTCGCCTGCGGTATTTTCCGGCCTGCGCGATCGGGGATGGCGGTTCTATGAGTTTATTGGTGGGGCCGCGCGCTTTATGTGCTCCTGGGATACGACCCAGCAGGATGTGAGTGCCTTGGCTGCGGACTTCCGAAACGTGTATTCTTTAGGCGAAACACAAGCACACAACTCTGAAATATTAAGGAAATGAACTAATGAAGATTTACATTCATACTGATATGGAAGGTGTTACGGGGATCGGTACGCACGAGATGATCGCACCTGCCGGCGGTCGCATTCGCGAGTGTTGTGAGTTACTCATGGGCGATGTGAACGCTGCCGTTGACGGGGCGTTCGCTGGTGGGGCCGATCATGTGACCGTTCTCGACAGCCATGGGGGCGGTGGAAATTTCATCCTCGAGATGCTCGATCCGCGTGCGGAAAATGACGCGAAAGTGAACAAACGGTGGTTTGGCAAGTTGGATGAAAGCTTTCAGGGTACATTTTTCATCGGTGCTCACGCTATGGCCGGTACCATCAACGGGTTTCTGGATCACACCCAGAGTTCAGTCGAGTGGCACGATTACAGCGTGAATGGCCGTCGCATGGGGGAGTTGGCGCAGTGGGGGCTCGTTGCTGGCCACTTTGGCGTTCCGATGCTGATGGTGAGCGGGGACGAGGCGGCCTGTGTGGAAGCGCGGGAGTTTTTCAGCCCCCTTGAGACGGCGATAGTGAAACGGGGCATTGGTCGTAACCGTGCCGAACTGACGCCGTCCGATGAGGCCCGTGCCCGGATCCGCGAAGCTGCCCGGCGGGCGGTCAGCCTGATCGGGCAAGCGAGTCCATTCTGTCCTTCCCTGCCGATGGAGATCATCATGAAATTCAACCGTACCGATTATTGCGACAAGGTCGCCCGTTATCCGGGCAACGAACGTGTGGATGCGCGTACCGTACGTAAAGTCACGAGTGATCCATTATCATTTTTCCCCTGGTGACCCATGAGGGCATATAAGCGAATTGATGAACACAGAAAGATTCCATCATGACTATCATTAAAGATTCTGTTTTTAAAACCAACCGTCGCATCAAGCTGGGTATCTGGGGCTTGGGGCGGGGGCGTCATTTTTATGACATCTGCGGGCGCCTCAATATCGATATTGTGGCTGGCTGTGACTATTATGAGCCATTGCGGGCGAATTTTCTGCGCGAGAACCCCTCGGCTTTTGCCACGGATAATGCCGAGGAGTTTCTGGTACGCGATTTCGACGCGGTGCTTCTGGCTACGTTCTGCCCGGCACATGCCGATGATGCCATCGCTTGCCTGAAGGCAGGGAAACACGTGCTGTCAGAAGTCACTTGCTTCCACACCATGGCCGAGGGCGTGCGTCTGGTGGAGGCGGTCGAGCAAAGCGGACTGATCTATAATCTGGCGGAAAACTATCCGTATAGCGCTTTCAACATGTGGCTCAAGCGCCGCTGGGACGAGGGACTGTTCGGTGAGTTGCAGTATGCGGAGTTTGAATATCTCCATGAATGTGTACCGCTCTGCTATTCGTATTTTGGCGGCAAGCCACTCCCGCCTGGGAACCAGACCCATAGATGGCGAAGTTGGATCAATGAACATTATTACAGCACCCATTCGTTGGGTCCCATTATGTATATCACCGGCTTGCGCCCGACGCGCGTGACTGCCTTGCCGAGCCAGAACGTGAATCTGGCCGGCACCCCGTTGGCTGGCGGACTGGGAGCCGTAACCCCTGAGCTCATCAATATGTCGAATGGTGCGGTGGTGCGCAACCTGATGGGCGGAACAACCAATGATTCGCATACCGCCCGGATATGGGGGACACGCGGTGCCGCCCAGTTGACTCTGCATGGTGGAGCAGAACTGCGACTGGGGGGGCGTGGCGATAGTCCCCTTATGAAGGTGACTCCAAAGTGGGATGATTTTGGAAAGATTGCTGCCGGGACCGGACATGAAGGTGGCGATTTTTGGACACTATATTATTTTGCCCGCCAGATTCTATTTGGCGATCCCGCGCCATTTGATATTTATGCCGGAGCCGACTGTACGATTGTTGGCATTTTAGCGTATCGTGCAGCGATGGAAAAGGGCAAAGCCTATGACATCCCGAATTTCCGGAACAAAGCCGAGCGCGATCCCTATCGTGACGATCACTTTGCCCAAAAACGATATGACACGGAAACAGGCTTGTTCGGCAAACAGTCCAGTGATCCGCGGACACTGACCTTCACAACGACCATGATAGAGTTGATCAAGAATACGTCCGTCTATCAGGCATTCCAGGACTGGAATCGTGTGCGTGAAGATGTCGCCAATTTAATGGAGCTTATCAAAGTGATGGATGAGGCCGTCAGGATTCTGCCGTCACTGCAGGTGACTCGCCTGGCGGCCCAAACCATGGTCAAACAATTTCCCGATACTGATGCGGCCCGGGTTATGAGCGATTTCCTCGGAATGATTGATCCATCCGTTGATCAGGTAGATCATGGCAGGTACATGAAGGCCCAGCGCCGTGAGGTTGCAAAAATGATTGCAAAGCTAGCGAAATCCGGTAATCCGGACGCAATCGCCTGGATAAACATTCCGGCATTGGGTAACTGGGTTAGTTCTCCGCTGTTGCCTAAAATAGGCAAGCTGACCGATGTCTCCTGTGTCAAGTTAGACCGGAAAATGGCATGGAAAAACAGGGGCCGGTTGGTGCATGATTTTCCGAATGGGGCAAAAGGATGGATGGTGATAGTGCATGATTTGTTCCAGGAAAAAGATGGCATCGTCTATATCGGAAACCGCTTTAAGATCAAGCAGGATGGCCCATGGTCGATTTGCCTTGGACATGATGGTGGTGCGAAATTGTTTGTGGATGGGAAAGCCCTGTTTTGCGAACCAAAACGGCAGAATCCGCTTGAGGCGGATCGTTCTGTTATTACAGTCAATCTAGCCAAGGGCACGCACGAACTGATGATAGCCTTGGATACCGATCATGGATTTGGCTGGGGCATTATGGTGCGGTTTGCACGGCGTGTAGAATTAATTCGCAGTATGCGGGTAAAAAGGGTGTTCGATAGGGCACGCAGTCCCTTGCGCGTCGGAGCCTGACAAAGAGCATGAATCCGGTGTGCGGGCGTCACCCAATCTAAAGATTACCCTTTTCCTTTTGCCTGGACCTTCGGCGACTTGGAGTAAGACGGGGGTTAAGGGATTGTCCGCCCTGTCTGAATAACGCCCTTTGTTTTCAGATCTCTACTCCCCCTCTCTTCAGCGGGGGGGTGTTTTGTGTCAAACATGCAAGTATAAAACTAATCAGGCTAAATACTTCTTGCGACTTTAACTGCTAAAGGTTAAATATACTAAATATCTAAACCGTAGCTATACGGAGAGATCTATAGGTAGTGGCGCAAGGAGGTGAGGGCGTGTATCGAAATGCAGTAAGGGAAATGGCTTTATTCGGCCTCTGTTTCGCTTACATCACCGTAGGAGAAGTGGCGGCGGGGGAACGTTTGGGAGCTGCCGATTCTAATATTGTCATCTCCGTTTTACAGCCGACAAAGGAGGGGATGTATCTTCAAATTGACTATCCTGTCGTATTTACTAGTCGGTTGGATATCTATATTTCCACTAATCTCCAGAGCGGAACCTGGATGCTTGGCGATACGAATCTTTCGACGACGGGGAACAATACTCTGGCTTGGATTGATTCTGCCACCGTGAGTTTGGGGCGGCGCTTTTATCGGGTGGGGAATGCGGACTTGGATACGGATTTGGATGGACTCGCCGATGTCCGTGAAACACTGATCTATCTGACCAATCCGTTGGTGCCGGATACCGATTCGGATGGCATTCCTGACGGTGCGGAGTTGCAGCGCGGCACCGATCCGGTGGCGGGCGGTTCTTCGGTGATCACCCTTTATGCGGATTCCGATGCAGGGGCGGATGGCTATGACGGCTACGCCCCGGAGGTTACCGCGGGACATGGTCCGAAACGCTCGCTCAGTGCGGCTGCCAATGTGAGCTACTCCCGTGATGTGATCCAGTTGAGTGGACTCGGTGTTTTTCATGAGCCTTCGTTGTGGATTGGTACCAGTGATGTGACGTTGCGTCCGCTGGGGGCCGTTTGTGTTCAGCCATAGATAAAGGAGAACCGGTGAAAGTGATCATAAAGCAGGCAGGGGTGATTCTCGTCTTGGGTTTGATAGCCGTTACAGGAGTGGGGTTGGCCGGTGAATTAACGGTGGATGGCAGCATGGTGGTGAGGACCAATCTGGCCGTGAATGGCCAATTAAGCAGCAGCACGCTGGCATTAACCAATCTGGTGATCAGTGGCGAAGCCACCCTTCAGCGTGCCGTTATTCAACATCTGCCGCCGCAAGGAGATCTTGGCATGGGCCCCTATACGAATGGGGTCGGTGGGAGATAAGGGAAGACGATGTCTCACGCGAAGTCGCGAAAACACGAAAAGGAAATAGTTTTGAACGTAATGAAAACGGATCATCATCTTAACTTCGTGTATTCACGATTTTGCGTGAAACCCTTTATTCTGATTGGTTTGACCTGTTTATTTGTTTTTGAACTTCATGCCTTTGCGGCTCCGCAGGCGGCGCCTTCATCAGTAGTGGTGAAACGATTTGCAGAGATTCCGGTTGAGATGGCGACGGGGGAGTTGATCCAGCGCGAGGCGGCGGATTTGCATATTAAATCACGAGGGTTAATGTTGGATGTTATCCGCAATTATCGCAGTCGGCGGGAAGCCCGTGGGGCATTCGGCTATGGCTGGGACTGGAATCATGGGGAACGGTTGGAGTTTCCAGGAGATTTTGTCATCAATTATGTGACGCCGGATGGCACCATCCCTATTATCCCGGATATCTCCTATACCAGCGCTTATGCGCGGGTCTGTTTGGCGGCTCCTTCATGGAGTCAGGGGGATAAAGCGACGGGCCTGCCTGACGCCATTGGTGGGTATGGCAATGTGGCGCATTTTTATGGGGCCATTGCCTCACTTCAGCCGCTGGTGGTTTGGGGCTGGGGGTTTGTTCCGCCCGAAGGTGCTTCGACTATCATCCAGGTGGATCTGACCTCTATTGGGGCAACGACTTATGATTCGGATCATCCTCAATATGGAGTCTTGGTGAAGCTTTCCGCCGGAGGCTCCAATTCGGTGAGCTGGGGACACAAGGCTTATGACTTTGATTATGTGAATATTACGGGTGACCGGGCCTCCTGGACCTGGGCGGACGTGAATGCGGTGCAGGCCCGCCTGGAATTTGCGTCCTGCATGCAAAATGCGGCCATGGATGTCATCGTCGACACTTTTCATCTTGGTCTCACCTACACCAGAAATGCGAGCGGAGAGTACAAGTATCTGCCCGGTACGACTTTTGAACTGGTGAAAACCAACAACGAATACTGGATTAACAACAAGAACCGGACTCAATTGGCCTTCGCATTGAATGGAAAATTGCTGCGCAAAACAGATGCCAGCGGTAACCGTCTAAATTATCAGTATGATGGCGGCGGAAGAATGATCCGTATGGTTGATGCCTTGGGCCAGTCCATTACCTTCACTTATGAGAATGGGCAGCCGGATGCCAGGGTGGTGAGGCTGGAGGATCACTTGGGACGTTCGGTCGGCTACACTTATTCGGGTGAGAACCTTGTCGCGGTGACCAATGTGTTGGGATTGGTTACACGGTATGGCTATGCCGATGCCGAGTCTGTGGAGGAATTGCACCACAATCTCGTGCGCCGGACAGATCCCGAAGGGCATGTATCAAGCATTGTTTATTACACCACCAATAGCACGCCTGATCGGGTGTTTCGTTTCATGGATGGGGAAATGGCGGAGGGGCGCAGCAATGAGGTGGATTATCTTTATCTCAAAGGGACGACCTATTCCTGGCGACCTGGCTCAAAAAGCATTCAAGGCGTTGTGTATAATGCCTCCAATGACATCAGTCAGGTTTACATTCGTGAGGGGGATCTTAGCTATCAGGAGAGTGATGGCATTAATTTAGTGGCCCAGCATGCGGCGCAAGGCGTCAGCTCTCTCAATAGTTCTGTCTGGCAGAATATTGAAAGTGCCTTGGGTGCGACGAATGGCCTGATGGCGCACAATCCGGCGCTGAGCACCAACAGTGCTTTGGAGGTCTCAGGTTGGGGTTTTGCGGTGCCCGGGATGAGCAATGATATTGTTCAGGTGGTTCTTTCGGTGCGGGGGATGGCGACCAATAAAGTCTGTATGACGGCGGTTGGACTTGCTTCCACGAATTGGGTTTCAAGCAATTGTACCTGGGTGGCGCTGGATATCAGTCGTGTCAAAGCGCAATGGACCTGGGCGGACGTGAGTAACCTTGTTGTGCGGATTACGCTCCCCGCTGGGGTGACCAATTCCATACCGGTCTGGATTGATGGCTTCAGTCTGAAAGTGGCGTACCGGCATTTTGATCCCGGGCGTGATCCACAGGATCTATTCTACTTCTATGATTTGTCTCACAACCTGGTCTCCAGTGATCGGGGTGGTTGTATCCATCAGTTCGCCTATGACGGACGTGGCAATCTGGTGGCTTGGACTGATCCTGAGAATCATACGCGGCGCTATGAATATGACCCGGTGTTCAATAAACCGATCCGAACCTGGGATGCGTTGGGGCGGGTCACTACGATGGACTATGATCAGGCTGGGCGTCTCGTCCTCACGACGGATGCCTTGGGGAACCGTTCCGCCATTTCTTATGACGGCTTTGGGAATGTGGTTCGGACGACGGAGCCCTCCGGTGCTGTGGAGGAAACCATTTATGATGCCAAGGGGCTGAATGTGGTCAGAAGCCGGAATCCACGTGGATTTGAAACAGTCTATGACTCAGATTCCTTCGGAAATTGTATTCGGGTAACGGCCCCCGATGGTGGTCGGCGGCATATGGCTTATAGTGCCGGTGGCTTGAAAGTCTCAGAATGCGATGAAGTAGGGGTGGAAACGCGGTATGAATATGACAGGAACGGGCAGCTAACAAATGTCATCAGCGCCGCAGGAACCCTGGAAGAAGCGGCAGAAGGGCGACGGGTGGATGGGCGCGGGTTGGAGATAGAACGGCGGGATCCGTTCGGTCGGCCTGAGTGGACGGAGTTCAATGCAGATGGCCAGCCGGTCTGTCGAACCGACCGGTTGGGCGGGCAGACGATGACGGAATACGATGAAAACGGGAATCCCTGGCGGATCACGGACGCCATGGGGCAAACCAGTGAGGCTTTTCGTGATGAACGGGGAAACATTGTTGCCAACTTTGACCGGCGTGGATATGGCGCGTCCTGCGTTTATGATGGTAACAACAACCCCATCCTTATGGTTGACCGGAGCGGGAATCGGATCACAACGCGTTATGATGCCAATGGAAATAAGGTTTTTGAGACCTGTTATTGGGTAGGTTTCCCGGGTTGCCAGCAGGCAGACATTCCTGAGCCGTTGAGTATTGCCTATGCTTACGATGTCCTTAACCGGGTCACAAACAAAACCATAGGTGTTGGCCGGTGTGATGCCCATTCCTCGTCCAGCGGCTATAATGCGGATGGCCAGATCATCTGTGAGACTGATCCCCTCGGTACGATCCGTCGTACTGATTATGATGCCGCAGGAAATGTTACGAATACCTGCTTAAGCGATGCGGCGGGTAAACGAATCGAGTGGGAATCGGCTGAATATGACAGTATGGACCGGCGGGTTTTGGAAATCAAAAGCGGGTTGGCCACCAATCGATACGAGTACGATTTCCGGGGACTCAAGGTAGCGGCGATGGATCCCCATGGCCATCGTACCACTTTTGTGTATGACCGGCATCGGCGATTGGTGGCGACCGTTGATCCGGCTGGGACGACGTACCGGGTGGCCTATGATCGCTGCGGCAATAAGGTCCGGGAGGTTACAGGCGATGGTGCCATCACAGGGTATGAGTGGGATGCGGCCGGACGTTTGAAGCAGAAGGTGATGGGGATGGGTTTGACGGATGTCCGCGCCAGTTCCTATTATTATGATCCGCTGGGGCGGTTGGTTTCGGGAATTAACCCGCTGGGGGACAGGACGTTCACAACGTATGACGCCGAAGGTAATATCACCCGTGAAACCAATGCTCTGGGGTTTACAAAAACCTATGCCTATGACGCTTCCGGCAGGGTGACGAATACGGTTGATGAAATGGGGTTCGCGATTGTCCAGTGGCTGGATGGCCGCGGCAAGCTGTGGAAACTTCAGGATAAAAAAGGCGGACTGACCACTTCTCGCTATGACGTCTATGGACGTTTAGTTCAGATGGTCGATGCTCTGGGGAATGTTTTGACGTTAGGCTATGACGTGCGGGATAACAAAATCCGAGAAACCGATCCCCGCGGCATGATTACCCGGTACGACTATGATGCCGCCAACCGGGTCACCAACAAAGTTACGGGGATTGGGTTATCCGGTTCCGTGACTGCGTCTACGATCTATGATCTCCTAGGGCGGGCGGTGATTTCTAAAACGGTTGGCTTATCGAATTCGGCTTCCGTCAGTATAGGGCGTGCCTATGATGCCATCGGAAATCTGCTGGCCACAACCGATGCTTGCGGGGCGGTAACCTGCTATACCTATGATTCATTGGATCGCCCCATCGAAGAGCGCAATGCCGTTGGGGGTTTGACGCAAACGCGTTATGACCAGAGTGGGAACGTGATTGTGCAGATCGATGCCTTGGGCGCGATCATGCGGTTCCGCTATGACGCCTATGGCCTTAAGCGATCCCAGACGGATGCGACCGGCGTCACCACCCGGTATGAGTATGATCGGCTTGGCCGACTTACTAACACGGTGGATGCGTTTGGCGGGACTGAATCCCGGCAGATGGATGCCGGTAATAATCTGGTTCGAGTAAAAGCCAAGAATGGGGCCATATCCCTTTTGGAATACGATCCGCTGGGACACCTGACTAATGCCGTGGATGCCGGTGGCTATCAGACGCGGAAAGCTTATGATGCGGCCGGGAATGTCGTTACGGAAACCGATGCGAGGGGATATAAAACCGACTATGAATATGATGCCCTTGGCCGGACCATTTCCATCAGGGATCCTGCTTCCAACACCTTGTCTATCGCGTACGATGCGGGTGGAAATAAAGTCCGTGAAGTCCTGCCCTCCGGCCTTGTTGTCACATATGGCTATGACGGGTTAGGGCGGTTGATTCTTAAGACTGTGGGCGCGGGGAGAGCTGAGGCCCGGCGAACCCGGTTTGAGGTCGATTATGCCGGACGCGTATTGGCGGAGTGGGATCCGCTCGGGCAGGTCATACGCATCAGTTATGACGCCAATGGTAACAAGACCAATATGGTTGATTGGCGGGGCTATCCGACACGGTTCCGATATGATGCGCTTAATCGGTTGGTTCAAACGGTGGATGCGTTGGGGCATTCGACGGATGTTGAATATGATGTCCTGGGACATATTGTGCGTGCCATCAACCGGCGTGGGGCGGTGACCCTGCACCAGTATGATGCCGGGGGACGGCTGGTTGCATGGCAGGATGCCGAGGGGAATCTCAAGCGCAACCGTTATGACACCCTGGGGCGTTTGATTGAAGAGATTGAACCGAATGGGTTAGTGACACAGTTGGCCTATGACACCGCTGGACAATTGACCAATCGGACGTGTTTGGCGGTGGATGGCGAACGCCGAAGTGAGTCATATCAATATGATTTGCTTGGGCGAAAGGTGCTTTCCCTCAGCGCCATGGGCTTGGCCACACATTTTTCCTATGATGCCAGTGGTAATGTGGTGACGGAGTCGGTTCATAATGCCAGTGGGACTTTACTACGGACAAAGAGTACTCAATATGATTCCCGTAACCAGCCGATCATCGAGGTGGATTATCGCGGGGCATCCTGGCGGACCGAATATGACGCCATCGGGCGCAAGGTGGCGGCGATCGACCCCTTGGGGTATCGTACCAGTTATGAATGGAGCGTTTACAACGAGCTTGTAGCCACCACAGATCCTGCCGGGTACCGGTCGGAGACGACCTATGATTTGTGTGGGCGGGAAAAAGAGCGTCTCAATGCGTTGGGGCAGCGGACACGTTATCTGTACGATCCGAATGGGAATCGAACAGCTGTCATTGATGACAACGGAAAAGCTGTTCTGACCGTGTATGACCCCCTAAATCGTGTCAGTACGGTTAATCGCTCTATGCCAGATGTTCCTGTGGATGTGCTGAAAAGGGCGGATGTGAATGGTGATGGGCAGGTGGATGCTGCTGATATTACGGCCCTGGACGGGAGGCTTCAAAGAAGATGAGGTCTGTAATCCATGCGCTGGTATTGGCCATGATTTTGCCCGCAATGGTTGTGGCCGTCCCTGACTGGTGGATGACGCGTGGGGTGATGGAACCCAACATGTTGCTCAACGACTATGCACCTGTTCTCCGTGGACAGCTGTGTTGGATGGCAGAGAAAGCCAACGAAGAAATTGATTCCAAATTGCCCGGCGGGAGTAATGAAGAGATCCGTAAAGGATTAACCAATTTGATTGTCAGTCAATATGGCGGGCCAGTCAATCTGGGGCAACTCAAGCAGATACTGGTTCCCTATTATCAGCGCTTGATTGAGGAAGGCGTTGCCACGGATTACCCGTGGGATGGCGCCGGTGTCCTGGCTGATTATAGTCCGGTCAATATTGGACAGGCGAAGCAAGCTTTCAATTTTCAGCTTACCGGGGTCACCTTCAATCCCTCCATCAGTGGCTTGATCGGATATTCCGGTGGCCAAACAGGAATGTTCCGGGTGGTGGCGAGTCCAGAAAGGGGCCTTGGGTTGGAGACGAGCACGATGAGTCAGAGTCCTGGTTCCTATCATCTGGTGGTGGATCGGCAGCAGACAAACTGGGCGGTGGAAGGGTGGTGTGATGCAGATGGCGATGCCGTGCATGACTCCTGGGAGGCGGTCGGCGTTTATGCGTATAACCCTGTGTTGGTGACCGGTGTGGTGACAGGGATAGATTTCATTTTACTGGATCCCGATGAGGATGGGGATGGGCTCCCCGGATACTTGGAGCAACGATGGGGGCTGGATCCGGAATGGCCGCAGGACGGACTATTCGATGCGGATGGGGATGGCCTGTCGTTGGCGGAAGAATGGCGGTGGGGTTCGGATCCCTTGGATGGGGATTCAGATGGTGATGGCATGGGGGATGGAGCCGAGGTAATAAATGGGCTCTCTCCCACCAATTTCAATAATAACGCCGGGATTCCATTCGGAGAATCATTTGAGTTACCTGCGGTTAAATGTGGTGAACTTGCGGGCCAGAACGGATGGAGCATGGGCCTGCGTAATGTGGCTTGGGTGACAACGAATTCGGCTGCTGGTAGCTCACAGGTACTATGTCTCAGGGCAGAGATGAATCATGATGCGGTAGTGATGCATCCTCTGGCTACCCATGGTACTAAGATTGTATGGGTTGATTTCAGCGCGGTACCTGTTAGGCGCATGGCTTATGAGGCGCCGGTGGTACCGGATGGCGTGGGAGCGGCTTTTTATTTCGACGGGGATGGATTTCTGGTGGCCTATGATTCGACTTTTAGTCCCGGGGTGTGGGTTTGCCAGTCCAATGTGCCGCCGCTTGAGATGGGGGTTATGGTTAGGTTTACGGTGTGCCATGACTACGAAGGGCAACGGTGGGGGCTCTGGATAAATGGTACCAATGTGGTTCGCTGTTTGCCATTTATCTCGTGGGTTCCGGAGTTGGCTCGGATACGTTTCCGGAGTGCATTTTATCAGGATGCCCTGTTGGATGGAATTGCCGTCTCCAGTAATACTCCTGTGGGCTTTTTTGTGGATTCAGATGCCGATGGCCTGCCCGATGACTGGGAACGGCGTTATCGGTTTGATCCCTATAATCCATCTGATCCATTTGATCTCGATTTTGATGGGCTCTCCAATCTACAGGAATATCTATTGGGCCTTGATCCGCTGGATCCCGATGGCGATGGGGATGGGCTAAGTGATGGCGTTGAGATTTCCCTGGGCCTCTCACCCACCAACGCCGATGTTGCCATTACGGCAACGGTTCCGTTTGTGGAGTCCTTTGAAGCGCCACCGGTGAGCCAGGGTGATTTGCAGGGGCAGCATGGTTGGGTGAGCACCACAACCAATGGGGCCATGGTACAAGCTCTTGCCCGGACTGGAAGCCTGCAATCATTATGTTTGCAAGCAACGACCAACGATACAGCCAGTATATTTCAAATAATCAAGGGAGAGATTGGGGTCACCACCTGGGTCGATTTACAGGCGATTCCAGTTCGACGAATGCAGTCCGCACGGCCAACGGTTCATGAGTCTACAACGGCTGCCTTTTATATTGATGCCAACGGCCATCCCGTGGTAGCCAGCGGTGCCAATTGGATGGTACTGACCAATGTGCCTGTTACGGCCTGTACCAACTGGAGCCGCTTTACGGTTAAGCAGGATTTCTCGAATCAAGTCTGGAGCCTCTGGCGGGATGGCCTGCTCATCGCTGAAAATCTCGGATATATTCATCGGTTAACCAGCGCCACGGGGATACGCTTTTCCGCACCCAGTTACACCAATGCCTGGTTTGACGATATCCGGATGACCACTGTAGCGCCCGGTGACATTGACAGTGATGGCGATGGGATGCCCACTGATTGGGAGTTGCTCTTCGGTTTGGATCCGGCTGATCGGTCGGATCCCCTCGATCCCGATGGCGACGGGATCTCCAATCGCGACGAATATCGGCTGGGTTTGGATCCCCGTAATCCTGATAGCGATGGGGATGGGTTAGGGGACGAAACAGAACAGTTGCGTGGGTTGTCGTCCACGGATGCGGCCCAATATCTATCACTGCCCTTCAGTGAGCTCTTTGAGACTCCGATGGTGACCAATGGGCTGCTCACCGGCCAACATGGGTGGCGAAACCTATCGGGTATCGCAGGTGCCGCTGTAAACACAAACCGGCCTCATTCCGGTTTACAGGCTCTGCAGTTGGGCGGGCTGACTTCGGGGGTGGCCATTTATCAGCCGTTGACGGCCGCAGGGCAGTCTGTTATCTGGACCGATTTGTGGAGCATGCCGGTGTTTCGCTCGGAATCTTCCTCTCCGACACTGGCCTCTGCTACGACCGCAGGTTTCTATGTGAATCAGGCAGGCCGATTGGTGGTGTCGGATTCCACGAATTGGGTTGTGTTGACGAATGTGCCTGCCCTGACAACCAATACATGGGCTCGGTTTACGACCTGCCAGGATTTCAGCAACCGGATTTGGAGCCTGTACCTTGATGGTTGGCCCGCGGCGACCGGACTGGGCTTTGCGGCCAGTTCGCCTCGTGAATATTCTGGTCTGGTGGTGAAGCATACCGCGCAGGGGCCTGCCTATGTTGATTCTCTTCTGATAACCTCCGATCGATCCGACTTATCCGACCGATTCGCTTTTGCCGATTGGTCCGATCTGTCTGATTCATCGGACTTCGACCATGATAGCCTCATCAACAGCCAGGAATACCGACTTGGTCTGGATCCACGAAACCCCGATAGCGATGGCGACGGGATGGGGGATGGTGCCGAAACCCAGTTTGGGTCTGATCCTGCGGTTTCAAATGTATTTGTCGGGATTCCTTTATTTGAGTCGTTCGAATGGCCGGCAGTTACAAACGGGAGCCTGGGCGATCAACAGGGTTGGTCTGTGAGTGGACTAAATTGTGCCTGGGTACAAACAAATAGTGTATGTGAGGGTGATCAGGCGTTGGTTATGGTGGGGACAGGCGCCATTTTCAGGGCCGTTGCGGCTTCGGGTAAGTCAGTGGTTTGGATGGATTTCTACGCCCGTCCGGTGCGACGTAATCTTGAAAATGAGCCGGCAACCAGTTCCAATGCTGTCTCCGCATTTTTTGTTGATAAAAACGGGCGGATCGTGGTTTGCACTGCTTCCGGTTGGGAAACGTTAACTGCTTATCCGCCGGTTTCAACATCCCAGTGGACACGATTTACGGTAAAGGCCGATTATGAGGCGCAACGGTGGGCGCTTTGGGTTGACCGAGTGGGTGTGGCTAGTGTGCTTTCCTTTGCCCATCCTGTAAGTGAGTTCTCGGTCGCTAAGGTGTCGGTTCCAAGTTTGGGGCTGGGCTATTTGGATGCCTTGGCTATCACCACCAATGAACCTGCCGGTCTCGACGATGATGGTGATGGAATGCCGAATTCATGGGAGTTATTATTTGGGCTTAATCCGTCCGATCTGGCCGATGCGTCAGATGCTCCCGCGGATCCCGACCAAGATGGCCTCACAAATCTCGAAGAGTTTCACTTGGACACCAATCCCCGCAATCCCGATAGCGATGACGATGGGCTGGTGGATGGCCATGATGGAGTAATGCCCATAGGGCTTTTCTTGCAAGGTGCGGATCGGAATGGTGATGGGTTTGCGGATGGTGAGGCGGATTATGGCTGTAACCCGTTGAGCCCTGATTCAGACGGGGATGGTTTGTCTGATGGTGTGGAAGTGGCGCAGGGATTGAATCCCACACAATTGTTGCTGGGGCAGGGGTTGATCGCTTGGTACCGGCTTGATGAGACTAATGGGCCGGTCATTTTCGATAGTTCCAGTAATCGGCTTGATGGGGTTTGGCTGGGTGGCGGGGATCCGGCTGGGGCGATAGGCCGGGTGGGTGGGGCCTTGGAATTCGATGGCATTACCAATGGGGTCAGGGTCCCTGGATCGGCCTTACTTAGCCTCTCAAGCAATATGACGCTGTCGGTCTGGGTTCGTTTGAATGATGGGAATTCAACGGGAACACAAATGGTGGTGTGGCAAGGCGGGTATAGCCTTCAGATTACCGGGCGGCGGCCTGAGATCAGATTGCCGGGTTTTGTGCCTGAGGTGGTATCGGCCTCTCGAAACCTTGTGGCTGGGGAATGGAATCAACTTACCGTTGGATTCAGTGGGAGCAATGTAACGCTTTATATGGATGGGGAGGCGGTGCTGGTGACTAATGTTGTCGGAGTGGCGGCAGCGTCATCGGCCCCTTTGGGTATCGGATATGATGCTTGCGCAACTGATTGCCTGTTTGCTGGCGGCCTTGATGATGTCCGAATCTATAACCGCTTGTTGGTAATGGCGGAGATCCAGGAACTTTATGTGCTAGGCGCTGACCCGGATGGGGATACCAAAGGTACGCAAGATGAGTTGAGCTACGATACGGATCTGGCGCAAGGCTTATTGTTGGCTGGGATCGCTGGCGATTTGGATGGCGATGGACGCGTGACGGGGCGGGATCGTGCCAGACTCCAGGCGTTGGTGGTTGATCTCGGGTGGGATATAACCCGGTTTGAGTATGATGAAGAAGGAAACCAAGTCAGGAAAACGGATGCGCTGGGCCATGTTACAACCAGTGCCTATGATGGGAATAACCGTCCCGTCATTACCACGGATGCCAATGGACATGCCACGAGGAATGAGGTGAATGCGGTGGGGGCGGTGACGGCTGTAACTGATCCTTTGGGCGCTGTTACCCGTTTTGTTTTTAATGCGTTTGGGAATGTGACCCAGGTAACGGATCCGGGCGGAAATCAGACGACGATCGATTATAATGCCGCCGGGCAGACGGTGCGCACTGCCAATTCGCGCGGTGTTTCAACGGTTACCCACTATGATGATCTGGGACGGGTGCAGGTTGTAATTGCTGCCGAGGGTTTGCCGGAGGAGCAGCGAACATGGTCGTTCTATGATACGGGGGATCGTCTGGTAAGTAACCGGAATCAAATTGGGGTGGCAAATCTGTATTCCTATGATGACCGGGGATTGCTTGTGAAGCAGGTGTCGGCCTGGGGTACGGCGGATGAGGCGGTGGAAGAAACCACTTATGACGAACGAGGTTTGGTGGTTAGTCGAAGAGATCCGCGCGGATACATTGTGCATAAGACTTATGACGCTTTGGGGCGGCCGATAACCTCCGCTGATGCTTTGGGGAATCTGACCCATACCAGCTATGACAACCTCGGTAATGTTGTTGCTGTCGTTCAACCTAATGGCCGGGTTGTTCAACAGGAATTTGATAAATGGGGGCGTGTCATCCGTCAGCTTGATGGAGGCGATCAGATGGTCACGGAATACGATGTTCTCAACCGGGTGACGGCCAAGGTGGACTGGCGGGGGATTCGATCCGAGTTGGTGTATGATGCTGAGGGGAATGTAATCCAGACCATTGAGGCGAAAGGGACGTCCGTTGAGGTGGGGACAACGACGGCCTATGATGCGGCCAATCGTCCTATCCGTGTGACGAACGCCAATGGGGGTGCGATCACCTACGTTTACGATGCCTGCGGGAACAAGGCTTTGATGTCCAATGAGCTTGGGCAGGTGACCCGGTGGGTTTATCAGTTCGGAAATCGGCTTGCCTGGATGCAGAAACCAGATGGGGTGGTGGTGTCCAATCGGTACGATTCCCTTGATCGGTTGAGTGCGGAAATCGTCGATAATGTGGTTAGTAAAACGTTTGATTACGATCATTTGTCGCGCCTGACCAATGCGGTGGATTTTAATAATACGGGAACCAGTGTGGACGACAACCGGGTGGCCTATGCCTATGATGCGCTGAATCGGGTGGTGAGTGAGTGGCAGAATGGCCGGTTGATTCAGCGGCATTTTGATGCTTCGGGAAACCCGGATCAGGTTACAGCGCCTTCTGGAACGACGGTCAAGCGGGGCTATAACGGGAATAACTGGTTGGTTGAGCTGAAGAATGCGGCTGGGACGGTGACTTATGCAAGTTATGCCTATACCCCGAATGGCAGGGTTCAGTCGGTTACCTATGCCAGTGGTGTGGTTGAAACCCATGGCCATGACGCGCGGGAACGGCTCAGTAGCCTGCGGCAACAAGGGGGCTATTGCGACTATAATGCCGTCTTGGCGCGGGATCCGAATGGTAATGTGCTGATTTCGTCAGAGAAAAATGGCGAAGGGGCTACCTATACTTATGATGCGGCTAACCGGGTGACGGCCAAGAAGGCACTGAATGATCTTCTTCAGGAATCGCTTGACTATGATCCGCTAGGTAACTGGTTGAGTATTTCCAATCCGGTGCAAGGGCGGGTTAGTCGTACGATCAACGCGGGGAATCAGTATATCCACGTGGGGACCGAAGTGCTGCATTATGATTCCAATGGGAGTCTGACGGTATGGGATCGTGTCGGGTACCGATATGATTATCGGGGGCGGTTGGTGGAGGTGTGCTCCAATGGCGTTACGCTGGCCAGTTACACTTATGACGCGATGAATCGTCGGGTGAGCAAAGATGTGGGTGGCGTGCATATAGCCTATTACTATGACGGGGAGGCATTGATTGATGAGGCGGTAAATGGGATTTGGGAGCGGAGCTATATTTTTGCCGATACGATTGATACGCCGGTGATCCTGCTGTGGCGTGGCGTTCCTTATTACTACTTGAGAGATTGGCGCGCCAATATTGCGGCCATCACGGATGCGGCGGGTCATCTAGTGGAGCAATTCCGGTATTCGCTTTTCGGGCAGATACAGATCTTGGATGGGGTTGGCAATTCGCTGGCACAAAGTGGATTGGGAAATATCTGGATGTTTGCCGCGCGGCAGTGGGATCAGGAGTCTGGGTTGCTGCACTATCGGAATCGCGCGTATTCCCCCGAGTTAGGGCGGTTCCTGCAACAGGACCCAACTGGCTATGCCGATGGGATGAATCTCTATGCCTATGCCGGGAATAATCCGCTCCTGTTCTCCGATCCCTATGGGTTATATCGATGGGATCACGGGGTGCTGGACAATCGGGTTGGGGAATGGATTGTGTCGCAATATGGCCAACTTCGAGAGATCGAACGCCAGCGGCGGGAGTATGAGGAAGCCCTGCGTCGGGCAGAGGAAGAGCGTCAACGTCAGCAGGCCGCGAATGAGCGTGCGGCGCGTGCATTCAGTCAATACCAGAAAGAACATGCCAAAGAAATTAAAGATATGGTTGGCCGCTATAAGCATCTCGGGGTTAATGAGAAAGAGGCAACCCAGATGCTGATGAGTGGGATTACCTCCATTCCCCGGCTGGGAGCGACGGTGGGGCCCAATGATATCCGGCGGGAATGGTGGCTGGATTATTACCTGCGGGGCGGACAGATCAATGATGTCATGCGGGGTGAGATGAATCGTATGGGTACCTCCAACGTGGATCAGTACTTTGCGAAAACTTCACAAAAAGAAACCCAGTTGCGTGATAAACGAAAAGGGATTCAACAGCAATATACGTTGGCGGCCGTGGCGGTTGTGGCGACGGTGGTCACTTGTGGCACCGGGGGGGTGATGGGCGCCGCGATGCTGGGAGCGGTAGGGGTTACGGCATCGACAGCCTCATTTAGTGCCTTTGTTGCAGGTGCGGTGGTTATTCAAGGTGTTTCTGCGGCGGCTACTACGATGATATCGCATGGGAATATTGGTGATTTGGCGCAATCATGGGCCATCAATTCGGCTGCCAGTGTGGCGGGTTATGGCGCGGGGTACGGCGTGGCGAAAGCAGGGTGGGAGGTGTCATATCAATTGGCTGCCCAGTCAGGTATGAGCACTTTTGTCTCATCTGGAGCGCGAACATCTATTGATGGGGGTGGCTTTAAAAATGTTTTTCGTGATACGGCGATCAGTTTTGTGGCTGGCGGGATGATGGGGGCTTTCACATCAGCTTCGGGTAACGGGGAGTTACCCGTCAATTTTGGTAAGTATATGCAGTTCGCGAAGGTGTCGAGTTTAGGGTACATGCAGTCGCCGATATCCGGAGGTATGCAGGGCTCGCTCAGGGCGGCTATGTATGGTGGGAATATGGTGGAGGCCTTTGGTGATGGTGCCGTGTCAAAGGAGGCTTTGATCGAATTTGCGATGATGTCTGTTGTTACCCCGGTGGCAAGTTGGGTCTCCTCGTTACTGGTTGAGGCCTTACCTGGTGAGCCTCAACCGGTTGCTCAACCCGCGAAATGGGATGAGCCACCTCCTATTGTAAAGGCCAAGGAGAGTGATTTTGTTAAAGAGAAATTCAGTGTAAAGGTGAGCCTTGGGACGGTGGTGACGGTGGCAAACCATTTGCAGCAAATGGGGGTGGCTCCGGTCCGCTCTCTGCTGGCCATTTACGAGACCATTTCGTCGGATTCATGGAAAGAACGTTCTCTCGTGATCAATCCCTTTTCGCGGAGTTTTGCAGGGTACGAGTTGGTGAGTGGGGCGGTGAAATCTGCGTTGGTGGCGGGGGGGCTGCCGATTAGCTTTTTATCCGGTGATTTTTTGGAAAGCAAGTGGGCAGACAAAAGGACGGTGTGGGATGGTATCCGTGCGGTGAATTTCAATGGTATGGCGAATACTGAAGTTGATGCAGAAAATATGAAAAAGATGGTTAGTGGTATCAAGGGTGAGGGCACCGTTACGCAAGTAACCAATAGGACGCATGGTTGGCTGATTATCGGCGATGCAATTCAATCGCTCGGAAATGAATTCGGATTGATTGATATCACGGCTATCAGAGGGGCGAATGCGATCAGGAGTGTGGCCGCCACCGGGACGGGGACTATTGATGTGACCGCGCACAGTCAGGGCTCGATGACATTCCGCCGTGCGATGGATTTAGTGGAGGATCCTGCGATTCGAAGTAGGATCCAGTATCAAGGCATTGGCTCGGAGACTTATATCAGCAAAAACTATTTGGGGCTTAAGAGTGCTGATAATTATTGGAATCGTTCTGTGGGAGGCGGGAATGCCGACGGTATTGATCCCATCCCAGGTGCAAACTATGTGCCAGCCCCTTCGAAGGTGTTGGGAGATATGTCTTTTCTGATGGGTGGTGAAGCGTGGAGGAATGTGCAGTCTCCCCACAATGTGAACGAACCTGATGGCAATCATCATGGGGTGCAATATTACGCAGGATATCTGCGAAGGTAAAAGGAGCATAAAATGAGAATGAAAGTCGGATTAGGTATTGGACTATCAGTGCTATTTGCATACATGCAGAGTTTTGCCTGGACGGATCTCGGGGGCGGAGATCATGGCGGGAGTAATTGGGTCATTGCGGGTGGGAGCTACATCTCCAGCAATCATTACAATATTGGAAATGTAACTATCGCTACTGGAATAACGGTTTATGTGAAGCCCTATGATGGAAGTAAGTACGGTTGGGTCGAAATACACGCATCGAACATCACGGTGTCAGGCACATTGGACGCCAGTGGGGCTGGCTATCCAGGGGGAAATGGAGGGAGCGGAGGGAGTGGGGCGTCGGGATTGAGTGGCGGCGGCGGAGAAAATGGGAATCCAGGTACATGTGGGGGGCGAGGGAGTGGAAGCTTTGGCGGAAGTAATGGAATTGCTGGATTTGGTGGATATAACAATTCTGGGTTCCAAGTTGGTGGTGGCGGTGGACTTGGCGGGGGTGGAGGATACGCTATTGTTGGTGGGCAGGGTGACACAACCACAAATGAAACATTATTGATAGGGTCTGGTGGTGGCGGTGGTGGTGG
>Ga0073936_10003087_pt1 | contig 24256 bp, 15 predicted proteins | sample AliMusrvi5mmetaG_FD_87041 | JGI IMG/M metagenome (GOLD analysis project Ga0073936, IMG submission 87041) | Freshwater lake bacterial and archeal communities from Alinen Mustajarvi, Finland, to study Microbial Dark Matter (Phase II) - Alinen... | ecosystem: Environmental > Aquatic > Freshwater >... | reverse complement strand
TCACCGAGCCCGACCCGAGCTACCACGGCATCGCCTACTGGGACGCGCTCGGCAATGTGCCGGGACTGGGCAACGTGGCCTTCATCCTGAAGATCCGCGTGACCCTGATGCGCGACACCGGCGCGGTTCTGAGCCCTTTCAACGCCCGCGAGTTCCTGCTGGGCCTCGAGACGCTGCCGCTGCGGCAGGCGCGCCATTCGGAGAGCGCGCTGGCCATCGCCACGTGGCTCAAGTCCCACCCGCTGGTGGCCTGGGTGAACTATCCCGGACTTTCGGACAGCCCGAACCATCCGGTGGCCGCGAAGTATCTGAAGAAGGGATACGGTGGCATTCTGGGCTTCGGCATCAGGGGCGGGCGGGCGGCGGGCACGCGCTTCATCGACAGCGTGAAGCTGCTCTCGCACCTGGCCAACATCGGCGACGCCAAGACGCTGGTGATCCACCCGGCCTCGACCACGCACCAGCAGCTCACGGCTGCGGAGCAGAAGGAAACCGGCGTGACGGAAGACTACATCCGCCTTTCGGTGGGGCTGGAAGACCTCGAAGACATCAAGGCTGACATCGACCAGGCGCTGAAGGCGAGTCAGAGGTGATAGCGAAACCAAGCGATCGGAACGCGAAAAGAAAGAAGGACGCAATGAGTGCAGCAAAGTTTGAAAATCTCTCGTTATCCATCGGCAATACGCCGCTGGTAAAGCTCACCCGGGTGACCGGAAATGCCAAAGCCGTCGTCTATGCCAAAATCGAGGCGCGCAACCCCGCGTATTCGGTCAAAGACCGCATCGGAACGGCCATGATCCTTGACGCGGAAGCGCGTGGCGTGTTGAAGCCGGGCGTCGAGATTGTCGAGCCCACCAGCGGCAACACGGGAATTGCGCTGGCCTCGGTGGCCGCGGCCCGCGGCTACAAGCTGACGCTGACGATGCCCGAAACCATGAGCATCGAGCGGCGCCGCGTGTTGGCCGCTCTGGGCGCGCACCTCGTGCTCACTCCGGGAGCGGAGGGCATGAAGGGCGCGATCCGCAGGGCCGAGGAGATCGCAGCCGGCGATCCCGCGAAATATTTCATTCCGCAGCAGTTCAAGAACCCCGCCAATCCGGCGATCCACGAAAAAACGACCGGCCCGGAGATCTGGGAAGCGACGGACGGCGCGGTGGATGTGCTGGTTTCGGGCGTCGGCACAGGCGGCACGATCACCGGCGCGTCGCGCTATCTCAAGCGCGTCGCAAAGAAGGCGATCCTGTCGGTCGCGGTCGAGCCCGAAGAGAGCCCCGTGATTACCCAGACCCTGTCGGGCGCCCCGGTCAAGCCCGGCCCCCACAAGATTCAGGGCATCGGCGCGGGGTTCATCCCCGATACGCTCGACATCAAGATCCTCGACCGCGTGGAGCGCGTGACGAGTGGCGACGCGATCGCCTTTGCGCAGCGGCTGAGCAAGGAGGAGGGGCTGCTGGTGGGCATCTCCTCCGGCGCCGCGGCGTTCGCGGCCGTGCGGCTCGCTCAGGACGAAGCGTTCGCGGGCAAGACCATCGTGGTGGTTCTGCCGGATGGCGGCGAGCGCTACCTCTCGACTGCGCTCTTCGAGGGCATTGGCTGAGCCGGGTGATGATCTCAAAGAACACACGCACAACCACACAAATAAATATGCCACTCCAGGCCCGCAGGCGACTGCGGGCCTTTTGCTTGTGCGGTTGGGCTTTCTTGTCCCACCGTTTTTTGGTATAAAAGGAATAAACAGCAGGTGATGTGTCTGGAGAGTTTTCAGTTCCATGAAAAGATCAGTGATGGTTGCTTGGGTTGCCGCAGGCGTGTGCATCGCGGCAGGGGTCATCGGTTGGGGGTTGAAAGACCGCCGCCCGGTTCTGGTGTGCCTGGGGGACAGTCTGACTTCGTGCGGCGGGGCCGGCGGACATTACAGCGACTGGCTTGCCCGATTCATGCCGTATGTGAAGGTGATCGATGCGGGGATCGGCGGCGACACGCTGAAGGGGGGGCGGGCGCGTTTCGAGCACGATGTGCTGCGCCACAAGCCCGACGTGGTGCTGATCGCGCTGGGCGCGAACGATTTCTGGCAAAGGTCGCGGTCGATCAACGAATTGCGCGACGACTTAGAGGCGATGGTGCGTGCGGCCTGCGCCCTGCCGTGTCAAGTGGTGGTGGCGAGCTGTTTCGGTGATCGGCCGTTCTGGGATGAGACCTGTGTCGAGTTCGAGTTTTCCCGGTACGAGTGGGCGTGGGAAATCGGGCAGATGGAGCGCGCCGTATGCGAGTCGCAGGGCTGCCTCTATGTGCCGAATATGCAGATCGACGTCAAGCCTAACCGGCTGCCGCCGTACTGGGACGAGACCGACCATCCGAACCGCGCGGGCAACGAGCAAGTGGCGTTGCGCCTGATGCCAACTTTGCGACGGGCACTGGCGGCCCGCGCGACGCGATGAACGGTTGTGGCTCAAGGGACGGGTGTGTTAAAGTGACTTTGCACATTCACGATAACGGGGGCAGTCATGTCTGATTGGCGAAATGAGTTGAGCGGGATATTGGGCGGCAAAGCCCGGGTGACGCGTGCGGAGCAAGAGAACGCCGTGTTTGAGGCGTTTCTTGACACAACGGCCATGCCAGCGCTGACGGAGGTCGCCGAGGAGCTGAACGGCAAGCACGGACGCGAAGCGCTGGTGCGGCGCGCACCTGCCTCGGTCACGCTGAACGTGCGCTCGGGAGACACCGAGGAGATCACGTTCCGCGTGATGAAGCATTTCGTTCAGAACGGCATCCTGCCGCGGGCGGAGGTCCGGCTCAACCGCGGCCAGCGTTTCTTGAAATACGAGAGCATGTTCAAAGACGAGCCCAAAAACTATCCCATTTCCGAAGTCACCAAAGAAGAGATCATCGGGTGCTTCATCAAGTACTACCGAATGGTCATGGACAATGGCTTGGGCAATTCGCCCGAATAAAGGCTGACTCACCTGCTTCGAAAGGCGGAGGTGGATCCCTCTTGCTGCCGGGTCAAGACGTGGCCGTGCGCTCTTTCCCCCATGGATACCGTTCTACAGAGGCTGATCGACTGCCACAGCACGCCTGGAGACGAGGGCGAAGTGCGCGACGTGCTCGAGTCCTGCTGGCGCGCCAGCGGCTGGCGGACGCAGCGGTTCGGCGAGTATGCGTCCGCCGCCCGCTCCGGTGAGGAAAACGCTCCCCGGCCGATTCTTCTGGTCTGTGCGCACATGGACTCCCCGGGGTATGCCATTGACCGGCTGAAGCCGAGTTCCGCGCCGAAGCCGGGTCATGTGCGCTTCGGCGTCACGGAGCTGGGTGGCCCGGATTCGGCCGACCGGACGGCCGCTGTTCTTAAAACGAAGCGCGGCCGGTTCCCCGGCTCCCTTCTGACGGTTCCGACAGCCGATGGCGAAACGGATCAGGTCTTCGAACTGACCTCCAGCGACGCGGCCCAAGCCGAAGCGCGTCAGGGCGATCGCATCTGCTTTTCTGCGGCGAGGGCCGGTCAGGAAGGTGCCCTGCTGCAGGGGCCGTTCCTCGACAACCGGCTCGGCTGCTGGATGCTCGCTCGGCTGGCGGACGACGCGCGCAACTGGCAGACGGGCTACGAACTTGTGCTCGGCGCGACCGCCTCCGAAGAGCTGTGCGGCTTCGGCGCGCGCGTCTTGGCGGCGCACGTCCGGCCCGCTCTGGTGATCGTGTTGGACACCACCTACGAGGCCAAGGAGCAAGGCGTTTGGCTCGGCGGCGGGCCGGTGCTGACGCTGAGCGACACGTCGGTGCTGCTCAGCCCGGCGCTGAGGGACCGGGCGCTGGAGCTTGCGGCTCGTGCCGGAGTGCCCTTGCAGACCGAGGTGTACAATTTCAGCGGGACGGACGCGCGGGCCTTTCCGCAGCAGGGCCTGGCGTGCCCGGTGCTGCCGCTGCTGATTCCCACGCGCGGCAATCACGGTCCCGTCGAGACGGCGGATCTGCGCGATCTCGAGGTGTGGCCGAAAGCGATCCGCACGATAGCAGAGAATTTTTGACACAAAGAAGAGACGAAGCAAGTTTGGGGCCTCAGAGCGTCTTTGAGCTTTCGGGTTAACCGTATTCAGTTGATTCCGGCTGCGCCGGTGCAGGAGTGGAAATGGAAGTCTGTGTGTTGGCGAGCGGGAGCAAGGGCAACTGCACCTACGTGTCAGGCGGCGGCACGTCGGTGCTGGTCGACGCGGGGCTGTCGACGCGCGAGCTGGTCTCACGCCTCAACGCGGCAGGCATCGCTCCCGAGTCGATTCAAGCGGTGCTCTTTACGCACGACCACACGGACCACTACAAGGGCATCGAAGTCTTCTGCAAAAAATATCCCGTTCGGCTTTTCGCGAACGAAGGCACGGCGTTCGGCATTGAACGCGATTGCCCCAAACTGAAGCCGGTGTGGGAGATCTTCGAGACCACCGCCACGTTCGAAATCGGCGGCCTGCGCATCGAGGCGTTTTCAGTGCCGCATGACGCGTCCGATCCGGTGGGGTTTGTTTTCGACGACGGTGCGGCCAAACTGTGCGTTGTGACCGACCTGGGACAGGCCACGCCTCTGATCCGCAACAAGCTGGAGCAGTGCCACGCTGTGATTCTGGAGAGCAACCACGACTACGAGATGCTGATGCAGTCGTCGCGCGCGTGGCCGCTCAAGACGCGCATCGCCGGACGCAGCGGCCATCTGTCGAATGCCGACGCGGCCGAACTGATGCGCTCGGCGCTGTCGGACCGGCTGCACACGCTGCTGCTGGCGCACCTTAGCGAGGAGTGCAACACGCCTGCGCTGGCGCTGAACACCATGCGGGAAATGTTGCGCGAAGCCAGGCGGCTGGACGTGAAAGTGGAAGTGGCCAGTCAGACCGTCGCGACCGCACGGCACGTATTTTAGGCGGATCGGAGAGGCCCGCAGGCCGAGTGCCGGCTGCGTCAAAGGGGAGGGGTCTGTGATCAACCGTCAGCGCTTCAACTGGCTCGCCGCTCTGCTGGTGCCGCTCGTCTCGGCCGTGGCCGCCCTGCCCGAAGCGCCGGCCGTTCGGACTCCCGCGCCGGGAACACGCACTTTCCTCCCTTTTCCGCACTTCACTTGGGCGGCGGATTCCCAGGCGTTCCTATCGGTGGCAGCCCCGGTCCACTATGACATCCAGATCGCCGCGGATCGCGCGTTCAAAAACGTGATAGACGAGGACACGGTCTGCCTCAATCGCTACATTCATGACCGGCCGCTGCAGCCGGGGATGTATTTCTGGCGGATCCGGGCGGGGCGCAGTGACGGCGCGCCGGGCGGCTGGTCGGAGCCGGCGGATTTCACCGTTACGCCTTGCGACAAGGAAGTCCAGGTGGCCTATGATGCCTCTGCTCCCGATCACTTGGCCGCAGTCGATGCCGCGCTGGCCAAAGCGCGCGAACTGGGCGCGTCCGGAGCATCGGTCCGGGTTGTCTTTCCGAAAGGGACTTACCGCTTCGACGCCGCCGGCAAGCCGCTGCTGAATCTTGAGAACATGCGCAACCTGATTCTTGACGGCGGCGGTTCACTGGTCCTGCCCGCGCGCTACCAGTCGGGGCTGTCCAAAGGAACCCACCTGAGCAACGTGGTGCTGATGGGCTTTGCCGTGGACTACCGGAGCGAAAAGACGTTTCTGCAGGGGCGCGTGGTCCGCGTGGATGAAAAGGGTCAGCGCGTCTTGGTGCGCCTTGAGCCGGGCGAGCCGGACTACGAAACCCCTTATGTGAAGCAGGGCTTGGCGTTTCTCTCGCTGCTTGATCCCCAGGTGTACGGCCGTCTCAAAACAGACGTAGCCAATGCTTTCTTTTTCGAGAAGATAGCAAAGGAGCCGGACGGGGTCTGGGCCCTCACGCTCCGCTCGCGCCACGGCGGCGCGTTCTTTAAGCCGGGCGACCGTTTCGTCCATTTTATCAGGGAAAAAGGCGCGGCTCTCAATGCGTTCGCCAGTTCGGCCAACATCACCTGCTACGACATGACGAGCTATGCCGCCAGCTCGCTCCACTACGTCGGCATCGAAGGGTCGGTTCTCAACGTGCTCCACTGCCAATGGAAAATCGCCGACGGGCGCTGGTTCTCGGGAAACGCCGACGGCGTGCATTGCCGCGGATACGCCGTGGGGCCGTGGGTCGAAGGGTGCGACATCCAGGCGATCGGCGACGACGGGATTGCGCTTTATGCCCGCCCGTGCTGCATCGCCTACGCGCAGCCGGATGCGCAGAAGAACGCCTGTGTCTGCAAGCCCGATTTCTTCAATTTGGATGCGGGCGACGAAGTCTCTTTCTTCAACCCCTTGGAGGGTCAGATCCTGCGGGAGTGCAGGGTGGCCTCGGTTGCGAAACAGGCCGACGGGAACTGCCGTGTGACGTTCGATCAGGAGCTGCCCGAGCATCTGAGCGTTTTTGGCGACCAGCCGGTCAAGGCGACGATAGGTGATGGGGACTTTCAGCGCCGCACGCAGATTTGGAACCGGAGTAAGTCCTGCGGCGATTTTGTGATCCGGCACAACACCGTCCGCAATATCCGCCGGTTCGGAACGGTCTTCCGCGCACGTCGCGGCGTGGTCGAGGACAACACCTACACGGCCGCATCGTCCAGCGGGATCATCTTCGTGAATGAGCCATCGTATCCCAACGGCCTCTATTGCTCGGATATCCTCATCCGAAACAACACCTTCGCCGATTGCGCTTTCGAGCGAGCCCCCCGCGGGGCTGTGGCCATGGTTTTCCTTGGGTTTGACAAGGAGCCCGCATTGGGCCTGGGGCCGCGCCGGATTCTGATCGAGAATAACGTCTTCACGGATTGCCCCAATCCCGAGGTCACGCTGGGTTCGTCGCGCGATGTGGTTCTGCGCGGCAACGGTGTGACCAGAAAAGGCAACGCCGAGCCCTTATACGTCAAGCAAACGAATACGGTCGATATTGTCGTTACGCAGTAGGCGTAAATATGGCGAATTATTGTCTAGCGGCAAACGCGAAATGTGTGGCATCATTTAAAGTAATGGGACTCTCTAATCGCTGACATAAAACCGGTCAGATGGGATCTCGCGATAGAGGACGGTCATTGATCGCCCAAAGAAACAATTGAGGTGTGTCGAAGTCTGTGATGTGCATATCAGGCTGATAGGATTTAAGAAGGAGCGCGGCATGAAAAAACTAATGTGGCAGGTGGTTTCAGCGATTCACAAGCAGCTCGGTATGGGGTGCTTGAAGGCTGCGGTTCTCGCGGTCACGGTGGGCGCGGCAGGTGCGGTCTGCGCGGCGAGCTATACCAATTCGGCGACCGGCAACTGGTCTGCGGGCGGCAGTTGGACAGGCACGGCCCCCTCGGCAGGCGGCGCGTCAGATGCCGCGGTCGTTTTCAGTGCCGCAGGGACTGACAACAGCACGAACGATCTGACCGGTAATTTTGCGCTCAACCGGCTGGAGTTCGCTGCGGGTGCGGTCACCCTGTCGGGCAACGCGCTGTCCTTCACCAATAACGGCGCGACCGGGCCGCAGGTCGTCAACAACAGCGGCAACGTGGTGACCATCAATAACCCGATTATTGGGTTGGGCAGCGACACGACGGTGAGCACCCCCAACGGCGTGACGTTCAACGGGCTGCTCAGCGGCAAGGGCGGGCTCATCAAGACCGGCGCGAATACGCTTACGCTATCGACGAGCAACCACACGTACGTCGGCTCAACCGTGGTGTCGGCAGGCACGTTGCTCATTCAGACCGCTAACCCTGCCACGCCCTCCATCGGCAGTACCAACTTCGTTGTACAGAGCGGAACGACACTGCGTATCACCGGAACCGCCAATCCCTACTGGTATGCCTCTGCGAACAGCATGTTCAACGTTCAAAGCAACGCTTCGCTGCTGATTGAAGCGAATGCCATGCAGTGCGGCTACTTGATTGCCCAGAGCAGCGCGACGGTGACCGGCAGTCCCCTTCTCTACGGCTTAGACACGGCAGCCCAGAAGACGGCAACCCTCGGATCCGTGAACCTCGCTAGGATCATACTCCAACCGTCCGGGTCGACGCCGTCGACACAGACCATCCGATTCGACGGCACGGGCACGGGCCTGAAGATCGGCACGGACGCGAGTCTTCCGCTCTCTTGGCGCCCAGGCGGAGTGTCGGGACTGCAAACCATCAACTTTGATATTGCGCACAGCCCTGCGGCCTCTGTTGACCTGCTCGTTCCTTGGCTGAATCTCCGTCCCAGCGCGACAGGTATCGCGTTCTTCAAGCAGGGCGCTGGCGTTATGCAGCTTAACGGCATGGACTGGGCATCGGGTAATAGCAACGCACCTGTCGCCTGCACGGTCAGCAGTGGTGCGCTTGTTTTGAACTCGAGTGCAACCAATGTGTTCGGAGTCAACTTCACAAGTGTCACGGTGAGCAACGGGGCGACGTTGCAACTGGGCACGAACAGTACGGTGGGCGCGATCTACACGAACGTGGCCAACGAAGGCACGGTGGCCTTCAATCGCTCCGACGCCTACACCTTCTCCAAGGTGATCTCGGGCGGGGGCGGCGTCGTGCAGAAAGGTGGCGGAACGCTGACCCTCACGGGCGCGAACACATACGGTGGCGAAACGGTCGTCAGCAACAGCACGCTCGTCGTCAAGAGCCCCGGCTCGCTGGGCGGCAGCGGTGCGGTCACGGTCACGGCCGGAAGCACCCTCGGCGGCAACGGCACCATCAATGGCACGGTCGCCCTTTCGGCGGGCGCGGCGCTTGCGCCGGCCGGCACCAACGCCATCGGCACGCTGACGCTGGCCAACAGCGGTGCCAGCGCCCTGACGCTCAACGGGAGCGCGCTGCTCTACGACCTTTCCAATGTCTCGGGAACGTGCGACCTGCTGTCCGTCACGGGCACGCTGGCCCTGAACGGCGCGAACACCATCGCCCTTTCGTTCCCTAACGGCGCGACGCCCGCGGGCACCTACACGCTGATGACCTACGCGGCCAAGACCGGCTCCGGCACCTTGGCGCTGAACGCGGTTTATCCGAACGCGCGGCTGGATGTCGGCGACACGAATGTTGTCCTGACGGTCACCGGCACCGGTATCACGTATCTGAAGTGGAAAGGCAACGTGTCCGGGACGTGGGACACGACGACGCTGAACTGGCTGAGAGACGGCAGCGCGTCGGCTTATTCGGCGGGCGACGCGGTGACCTTTGACGACTCCGCCTCGGGGAACTTCACAATCGGCAGTACCGACGCGGTCTCGCCCACAAGCGTGACCATCAATAACAGCGCGGCCGGCATCGCTAGCAACTACACGGTGGCGGCCAGCATCGGCGGCGCGAGCACGGCCCTATCAAAACTTGGCAACGGCCTGGCGACACTCTCCGGCACGAACACCTACAGCGGCGGGACGACGCTCGGCGGCGGCACGCTGAGCATCGGCTCGTACTCAAACCTGCCGGCGGCTGGAGGCCTGACGTTCAACGGCGGCACACTGCGGCTCACGGGCACGGCCATCAGCTCGCTCAACCCCTACGCCATCAACTGGGGCACGTTCAGCGGCGGCCTGAATGTCACCAACGCGAATGTGACCCTGACGGTGACCAACAGCATCGGCGGACCGGGCAGCCTGTCCAAACAGGGCGCGGGCACGCTGGCACTGACCTCTGCCAACACGTACACCGGCGGCACGACGGCGGGCGCCGGTTTTCTGAATGTGAGCAATGGCGGCGGGCTCGGTTCCGGCGCAGTCACGGTCGCTGACGCCGCGACCTTGGCGCTTTCCGGCGGAATCACCTGCACCAACGCACTCACGATCATGGGCGTCGGCAACTCGTATGGCGCGCTGCAATCCGCCAGCGACAGCAGCAACGTTTGGAGTGGTCCCGTCACGCTGGGCAGCGACGGAACGCGCCTGGGTGGCTTCGGTCCGACGGCGGTGCTGAACGTCAGAGGTGTGATTGGCTCCGGGGCCAACCCCTTTACGCTGATCGTGCGCTCGCTCAGCACTGGTGGCACCTTGATCCTGTCCGCCAACAACACGTGGCTCGGCTCCACGTGGCTCAGGTGCGGAATCCTGCGGCTGGGCGTCAACAACGCGCTGCCGACGTCGACCGTTCTCCAGATCGGCCTGGGCGCTTCGCAGGCGAACAACGTGGACGCGGCGTTTGACCTGGCCGGCTATAACCAGCAGGTGGCGGGGCTATTCAACGTCAGCCCCCTCGATAATATGCGCGTGGTGACCAACAGCGCCGCGACACCCTCTACGCTCACCGTCGCTAACCCTTCCACGTCGTATTCCTATGATGGCGTGATCGCCGGCAATGTCTCGCTGGTCAAGTCCGGCAATGGCACACTGACACTCGCCAACACGAACACCACCTTCGGCAGTTACACCGTGAACAGCGGCACGTTGGCGGTGAACGGCGCTGGCACGCTAGGCGTCAACTGCACGAACGTCACGGTCAACGCAGGCACGCTGGCGCTCTCGAACTCGGTCAGCATCGCCGACAACGCGCTGCTCCGGATCGCGAACGGCGGCGGCGCGAAGGTGAATCTGGCGGCCGGTGTGAACGAGGCCGTGGGCACCCTCTATTTCGCCGACAAGCAGAGGCCGGGCGGCACCTATGGCGCGGCGGGCAGCGGCGCCAGCGTGATCGACGCCGAGCACTTTTCGGGCACCGGCATTCTGACCGTCCTGCACGGCAACGGCGGGCTGTTGTTTAAAATCCAATAAAGTGGCAAGCGGTATAAGCGTTTCGGCTGTTTAGAGTTGACACAAACGGGGTTCGGCGAATACGCTTGCGCTCTGTTTAAACCATGAGGAAGGATAGGCAATGAAGCAGATTTTTTTTGCAGTGGCGGCGATGATGAGTGCGGCGGCGGTGTTCGGCGCGGACGCTTCGTGTTCGGCGGCGAACATGCTCACCGAGCAGGAGAAGAGCGAAGGCTGGCGGTTGTTGTGGAATGGCACATGCTCCGAAGGCTGGCGCAGCATTGCGCGCGAAACCTTCCCGGAAAAGGGCTGGACCATGGCCGACGGCGTGCTGACCGTGGAGCCGAAGAACGCCAAGGGCACGGGCGGAGACATCATCACGAAAGAGGTCTTCACCAACTTCATCCTGAAGGCTGATTTCCGGCTGACGGCTGCGGCGAACAGCGGCATCAAATACCTTTACGATTCGAAGGTGAACGGCGGCACCGCGCCGGAGTATCAGGTGCTGGATGCGGCGCATCCCGATGCGAAGCTGGGTCACGATGGCGACCGCAAGGTGGCCTCACTCTACGATGTGATCCCTGCCGTCAACGCGCATCCGAAGCCGGTAGGCGAGTGGAACAGCGCGATGATCGTCTGCAAGGGCAAGCACGTGGAGCATTGGCTCAATGGCGAGAAAGTGGTGGAGTACGAGCGCGGCTCCGACGCGTTCCGCGCGGCCGTGGCCCTGAGCAAGTTCAACAAGCACCCGGGCTGGGGCGAGCAGGTGGGCGGTCACATCCTGCTTCAGGATCACACGGACAAAGTGTCATACCGCAACATCAAGATCAAGGTCTTGGAGTAGGGCTCGGTGCGGCGGATTCAGTGAGAGGGCAGGCGGACGTGTTGTTCCGCCTGCCCTTTTTTCGATGCGCCAGCAAGGGCGGACACCCAAGTTTGTCTTCTTTCTTTGCGGCGGCGCATTGATTATGATGAGCGGCAGAGGAATGGAGAGAGAGTATGAAGCCTGTAAGCGTGCGGATTGTGTCGGTTGCGTTAACGTGCTTCGCGGCCGGCTGCGTGTGGCTGGGTGGGCAGCCCAAGCAGGCCGCATCTGTCGAGGCCTGTGACTGGTGCGGCGCGATGTGGATCGGCGACGGCAAGCCGCAGCCGACCAACGACGCGGCTTTCTACGAGGACGATCCGGCGCCGCTTTTCCGCAAGACATTCAAGGTCTCGAAGAAGGTCAGGACTGCGCGGCTGCACATTGCGGGACTCGGACTGAACAAGGCCGAGATGAATAGGACCCCCTTGAACGCCGGGATCGCTCCTCTCTGGACGCCTTATGGCAAGCGCGTGCTGTTCGACACCTTCGACGTGAAAGAGTGTCTCAGGTCTGATGTGAACGTGCTGAGAGTCGAACTCGGAAACGGCTGGTACAACCCACTGCCCATGCGCATGTTTGGCCGTTTCAATTTGCGCGAGGCGCTGGCCGTCGGACGTCCCTGCTTGATCGCAAAGTTAGATATTGTGTATGCTGACGGCACACGCGAGGCGGTCGTGAGCGACCCGTCGTGGAAAGTGGCGGACGGGCCGCTTCTCCGGAACAGTCTTTACTTAGGCTCTGTTTATGACGCGCGAAAGGAGCTTTCCGACTTCGGGGTGGAGGGCCTTGACGCTTCTGTGTGGAGGCAGGCGAAGGGTGTGGCGGGACCGGCAGGCCAGCTCCAAGAGCGGGAGGCGCCTCCGGTTACAGCTCGCCACTGTTTGGGGGCCGTGGGTGTGCATGAGCCCAGGCCTGGCGTTTATGTGGCGGATATGGGGCGCAATTTAGCTGGAACGGCGGGTGTCCGGTTGGGTGTGGGAGAGGCGGGAGAGCGCATCACGTTTCGTTATGGGGAACTGCTGAACAAGGATGGCACAGTCAACGGCATGACAGCTGTGTGCGGCCAGATCAAGCGTGCGGGCATGGGCGGCCCAGGCGCGCCCGCGCTGGCGGAGCAGTGCGATGTGTACATCCGTCGGGGTGGAGGCGATGAGTGTTTTCACACCTCATGTTTTACGTGGCACGGATTCCGTTACGTACAGATCGAAGGGCTTAAGAACGCGCCGGCTGCCAAGGATGTGGGTGCGATGGCCTATGCCTCAGGGGTGCCTGACGCCTGTCACTTCGAGTGCTCGAATCCGCTCTTGAACGATATCCATGGCGTGTGCAGGAACACGTTCCTGAGCAATCTGATGGGCGTGCAGTCAGACTGCCCCGCGCGCGAGCGGCTCGGCTATGGCGCGGACATCGCGGCCACGACCGAGTCATTCATCTTCAACTTCGACATGCACGCGTTCTATGCGAAGGTCATCCAGGACTTCGCAGACGAGGCGTCCGACGACGGCTGGTTCACCGAGACCGCTCCCTATATGGGCATCGCGGACCGCGGCTTCGGCGGGCGCTCAGGGCCGATCGGCTGGACCGTCGGCGTGCCGGTGATGATGCGCGACCTGTACCGGTACTACGGCGACCGCGAGGTGATCGCCCGGCACTATGATGCCTGTGCGCGGTATGTGGAGCTTGTGAAGGGCAAGAGCCCCGGCCTGATCATCCCGCAGTGTATCGGCGATCACGAGGCGCTGGAGAAGGCCCCGACGGACTTGACCGCCACAGCGCATTTCTGTCAGTGGGCGCGGCTGGTCTCCGACTTCGCGGCGATCCTCGGAAAAACAGAGGATGCTGAAAAGTACGGCGTTCTAGCCGGCGAGATCCGCGCGGCATTCCAAAAGAAGTTTGTGGTCGGCGGCAAGGTCGGGCAGGGGCGGCAGGGCGAGCAGGTGTTCGGGTTGTACCATCGGCTGATTCCCGCGGCGGACCGCGCGGCGGCGCTGGAGATTCTGAAGAAGGATATCGAAGCCCATGGCGGGGCGCTGACGACCGGCATCTTCGGCACCAAGTATCTGCTGGAGGTGCTGGGCACGGAAGGTCTGGAAGATCTGGCGGGCAGGCTGGTTGCGAGGCGGGACTTCCCGGGCTGGGGCTACATGCTCGATCACGGCGCGACGACATTGTGGGAGAACTGGAAAGGCTCCGATAACGTGTACAGCCAGAACCATCCGATGTTCGGCTCGGTCGAAGAGTGGTTCATGAAACACGCGCTGGGCGTGTCGGTCGCGGAGGACGCGGTGGGGTGCGACAAGGTCATCATCCGTCCGCAGGCGGTGGCGGGACTCACGTGGGCGAAGGGCGAATACAAATCGGTCAAGGGGCCGGTCAAGGTGGACTGGAAGGTCGCCGGGGGAAAGATGAGACTGTCGGTTGAGCTGCCTCAAGGCGTCACGGCGAAAGTGTGGCTGGCGGGCGAAAAGAAGTGGGTTGGGGTTGGCGCGGGGCGGCGCGAGTGGTGAACGAATGTGGACGGGCGTCTCGCCCGTGAAGAGCGCGGGCAAGAGGCCCGTGCTACGGGAGAAACCCGATGACAGAGTGTGAACGGTACTACGATACGCATGCGCATTTCGAGGGGACGCCGCTCGAGACCGTCGCGGTGATGGAGCGCGCTTTTGCTGCGGGCGTCGCACGCATTGTCGCGGTCGGCGGCAGCGCATCGCTCAACGCCGGTGCGCTGGCCGCGGCGCTGGCGTATCCTGAAAAGGTGCGACTGGCGCTGGGTTTTGACCGCGACCAAGCCGGGGCGGCAGAGCCAGAAACCTTCAGTGAGACGATGCGACAGCTCGCGGCGGCGCATTCGCTTGCGGCGGTGGGCGAGACCGGCTTGGATTTCCACTATCATCCCGAAACAGGGGATGCGCAGTGCGCGCTCTTTGCGGCGCAGTTGCGGCTGGCAGACGAGTGGGGGCTGCCGGTGATCATCCACACGCGAGAGGCAGACGAGGCGACTTTGCGCGTGCTGGACGAGACGCCGTGGCACGGCGAAGGCTTGCGCGGCGTGGTGCACTGCTTCACGGGAAACAAAGATTTCGCAGCGCAGTTGCTGGACCGTCAATTGGCGATCAGTTTCAGCGGCATCGTGACGTTCCGCAACGCGGACCTGCTGCGCGAAAGCGCAACGGTTGTGCCAGAGGAGCGGCTGCTGATCGAGACCGATACACCGTTCCTCGCGCCCGTGCCGATGCGCGGACAGCGAAACGAACCCGCCTTTGTCGCGCACGTGGCGGCGTGTCTGGCGGCCGTGCGCAAAACCACCCCCGAACGCATCGCTGAGGTCACGCGGCAGAACGCGTTGCACCTGTTCGGTTGAACCGATGCAGGCCAATCGGCCGGGACGGGTAGAACCGCCGTCTTGACACATCGAGTATGTTAATATAAACTAAAAAATTTTCATTTTTGTAGACGAGCTGCTCGTGTAAGTTGTCATTTACGCATATCGGAGTGAGGACGGATCAGATGTCAGACGCATGTAATCATCTGTGTGGCCGCCGGCATGGGGAGTCGGCGTGGATACCCTGGCAGGCAAATGTCGGACGCATCTCGGGGGCCGAAGCCCCGTGGTTGGTCCGCTCCCGGCTCGGAACGTTCCGTCTCATTGCGGGCCTCGCCATTGGCGCACTGCTTTTCATTGTTGTGCGGGGATTTCTTGTGGGGGAATCGGCCCAGTGGTCGGATCTCGCCAATGCTGTCTTTTTCGGTTTCGCCCTCGTGTTGTCCCTGTACCGCCCCGACTTTCTCAGGGCGCTCTGTTGGCTGGGCTTGGTGTCGATCTTCTTAAACACCTTGGACGAGGTCATGCTTTCCACGGGTGAGACCTGCCAGCCGTATCTGTTCCTTCTGCCGCTGCTGGTTCTATACGGGGCACTGCTGGCGGATGTCTGGATCAGTCTGGTGGCTTTCCTGGGTGTTCACGCCATCTTCTTGCACACGTGGCTGGGCTGTTCTGTGCATGACCGTCACGACGTTCTTGTGATGACGAACCTCTGCGTGCTTACCTTCATGACGGCTGCCGCCTCCCTCGGGGTCTGGGTGCGCCACCGGCAACTGTTGAATCACCTCGACCTGCAGGCCGAGGACCTCCGCAGAGAGGTTGACACGCGTCTGCGCCTGCATGCGCTCATTGTGCACGACATAGGCAACCCGCTAACCGTCCTGGTCAACGCGGTCGCGGTGGATGATCGCAGCCTGATCAAAGACATGGCGGAGCGGATTTGCGCGATCATCGAATCGACAGCCGGGTTAGCTGAGGGTACATCGATTGAGTGCGCAGACCTTACCTTCGCCGAAATCTGCGCGTACCTCAAGGTTGTCTTTTCAGCCCGGTTGGCCAAAAAGAACCAGACGATGATCGTGATAGGCGATCCTCAGCTTTCGGTCGCGACGGATCTGACCATCTTGTGCAATTCGGTCCTGAGCAATGCGCTCAACAACGCGATCAAGTTCTCGCCGCGCGGAGCGGTCATCGAAATAGCAGCAGAGGCGACGGGGACAGACGTGCGCATCGCCGTCAACGATCAGGGCCCTGGGCTGCCTCATGACGTGCTTGTCCGTGGTCCGGAAGGATGGCGCTATACGTCGCGGCAGGGGTCTGAGGGCGAAAAGGGGAGCGGCTATGGGCTGCGCATCGCCGCCCTGTGTGCGGAGCGACTCGGTGGAATTCTGGAAATACGCAACCGTGTTGGCGGCGGGGCGTCTGTTTCGGTCCGCTTGCCTTGCGAGGCCTGAAGGCCGAGAGGGGCGCCACGGGGCGGCAACGGTTCAGGAAGGAGCGTTGCTGCCGGGAATGGGCTGGTCCATCTCTTCGCGAGTGGCGAGGTTTTTGCGCTTGGCGACGCCTTTGGCGACGTCGTCCGGACCGATGAAGACCGCGTCGGCAGCCGGGCTGGCGCTGGCGCGCGAGAAGAACTGCTTGGGCTTCTGGCGCGCGAGCATGAGGTCGACGGTCTCGCCCTTTTCGCGCAACGCGCGGGCGAGGCGGGTCGCGGCTTCGCGCTGTTCGGGAAACATATAGCCGACGATGACGCCGCTCTTTTCGGCGGCCGCGGCTTCGCCGAGTAGCTCTTTGAGCACCTCGACCACGACCACATCGCCGAAGCCCATGCCCACGGCGGGCGTGGGCGCGCCGCCGATGGTGGTGAGCAGGCTATCGTAGCGGCCGCCGCCGAAGATCGCGCGGAACTTGCGCTCGGTGTCGAAGGCCTCGAACACGATGCCGGTGTAGTACGAGAGGCCGCGGATGACCGCGATGTCGAAGACGAGGCGGTCCGCGACGCCGTAGATCTCGGCCAGCGAGAAGAGGTCGCGCAGGGTTGCGAGCGCGGGCGAGTCGGGGCCGGTGAGCGCGGCGGCCTGCTCCAGCGTCTGCACGCCCAGCAGCTCGAACGTCTTGACCACAGCCTCGTCGCCCAAGCCCTCGGCTCTGAGAAGCGCGGCGATCTCGTCGTCGGTGATCTTGCCGCGTTTGTCTAGGGCGAGAAAGACGGCGGCGTGGTGTTCGGGCGCGATGCCGGATTTCGCGAGAAGCTCGGCGAGCAGGGCGCGATTGTTGATGTGGATTTTGTACGCACCGTCGGGTAGGCCCATAGCGCGGAGGCCGGCGGCGGCGGCGGCGAGGATCTCGATTTCGGCGGAGACGCTCTCTTCGCCGATGACGTCCATGTTCCACTGGTAGTGTTCGCGCTTGCGTCCGCGGGTCATGCGCTCGTACCGGAAGCACTGGGCGATGGTGAACCACTTGACCGGGAAGGCGAGCTGGCCTTGGCGCGCGGCGATCATGCGGGCGAGCGTGGGGGTCATCTCGGGACGCAGGGCGAGCTTGCGCCCGCTTTTGTCTTCGAAGTGGTAGATCTGCTCGGAGACCTCCTCGCCGCTTTTGCGCTGGAGGAGCTCGAGGCTTTCGACCACGCAGGCATCGTAGGGCTGGAAGCCGAAGGCGACTGCGGCCTGGCGCCAGGCGTCAAAGACGCGGTTGCGCCAGAGCATGTCGTCGGGGTAGAAGTCGCGCATGCCGCGCGGCGGCTCGAAGGAGAGAGGAGTGGATGAAGTCATAATGGAAGGGTGAAGTGCAGGGAGGGTGGAACGGAAAAAAGAGAGCGCTGAAAATCGGGAAACGGGGCGTTGTCTTGGGCCGGTTTCGCCGACCCCATTCTAGCAACAGGCCCTCACTCCAGAGATCCCAGCCTCTACTTTCCGGCAAGCATCTGGCGCATCCGTTTGCCGGGCTTGAATTTGACGACCTTACGTCCGGGGATGTGGACGACATCTTCGGGTTTGTTCGGGTTGCGCCCGATGCGGGCTTTGCGCTGGGTGACCTCGAACACGCCGAATTCACGAAACTCCACGTGTTTGCCGGCCTCGAGCGCGTCAACGATGCCGTCGAGGGCTTTCTGAATGATCGAAAAGACCTCGAGCTGGGTGATGCCGGTCTCCTTGGAGATGTGGGTGACCAGGTCGCGTTTGGTCAGCGCGGTGCCGTTGCCAGTCTCTTCCATTTCGTCGATATTCATGTGTGGAATCCTCCTTACGTGCAACAGGTTACTTGTTCAATGCAGCGGTGAGTTGGTCGATCAGGGTTGTGAGGGTGGCGGCCGCCTGTTCCACCGGCACGAGGTCAAAGGTTTTGGATGTGCGGAGTTTGACTTCGACACCGCCCTTGGCCAAGCCTTTTGCTCCTGCCACGACGCGGATGGGGCAGCCGATCAGGTCGGCGTCCTTGAACTTCACGCCGGGCCGCTCTTCGCGGTCGTCCACGAAGACGTCGATGCCCTTGGCCTGAAGGTCCTTCTCCAGCGCGTCGACCACGGCGCACACGGCGGGGTCTTTGGGGTCGAGCAGGAGCACGGTGACAGCGAAGGGTGCGACCGAGACTGGCCACACGATGCCGTCGGCGTCATGGCTCTGTTCGATGACGGCTTGGAGCGTGCGGGTGACGCCGATGCCGTAGCAGCCCATGACCATGAGTTCGCTCTGGCCCTTGTCGTTGAGGTATTTGGCTTCGAACGACTCGGTGTATTTGGTGCCGAGTTTGAAAACGTGTCCGACCTCGATGCCGCGTTTGATCTGCATCGGCTTGCCGCAGCGGGGGCAGGTGTCGCCTGAGCCGACGATGACCAGGTCTTCGAAGGCGGTGACGGCGGTGTCGCGGGCAAGGTCGACGTGGACGATGTGCGTGTCGGCCTTGTTCGCGCCGGTGATGCGGTCGGAGGCGCCCTTGAGGCTTTGGTCCGCGTAGACGGGGATGGCGAGGCCGACGGGGCCTGCGAAACCGACGGGCGCGCCGGTGACCTTCTGGATGGTGACCTCATCGGCGAGTTCGGCTTTTTTGGCTCCGAGCAGGCGCTTGAGCTTGTGCTCATTGAGGTCGCGGTCGCCGGGCACAAGGATGGCCACGGGTTTGCCGTCTACGAGATAAATCAAGGTTTTTATAAAGCGGTCGCCGCCGCACTTGAAATGCGCGATGAGGTCGTCGATGGTGCGCGTGTTGGGTGTTGCGACCTCGGCGACAGCCGGGCAGGCCGGGTCGGCGGGGGTTGCGACGGCGCGCTCGGCGCGTTCCTGATTGGCGGCGTAGCCACAGGCCGGGCAGTCGACGATGCCGTCCTCGCCTGAGTCGGCGAGAACCATGAACTCGTGGGACCACTTGCCGCCGATGTCACCGGTGTCGGCTTCGACGGGGCGGGCGTTGAGGCCGCAGCGGGTGAAAATGCGGACGTAGGCGTCATACATGGCTTGGTAGGAGGCATCGGCGGCTTCGAGCGAGGTGTCGAAGCTGTAGGCGTCCTTCATGATGAACTCTTTGGCGCGCATCAAGCCGAAGCGCGGGCGGATCTCGTCGCGGAACTTGGTCTGGATCTGGTAAACCGTGCACGGAAGCTGGCGGTAAGAGCTGATTTCGCCGGCGATGAGTTCGGTGACGACCTCTTCGTGGGTCGGCCCGAGGGCCATGAGGCGTTCGGCGCGGTCCTTGAGCCGGAACATGCCGGGGCCCATGGTGGCGAGGCGGCCGGAGCGCTCCCAGAGCTCCGCGGGCTGGAGCGCGGGCATGAGGATCTCTTGGGCGCCGGCACGGTTCATCTCTTCGCGGACGATCTGTGAGACCTTCTGGAGCGAGCGCAACCCCAACGGCATAAAGGAGTAAAGGCCACCTGAAAGTTTGCGGATGAGGCCAGCGCGAACCATCAGTTTGTGACTATCGATTTCGGCTTCTTGGGGGTCATCTCGGAGCGTGGCAATCAACGTACGCGACCAGCGCATAAACGGGGTTCCTTCCTAAACTACGATGGGATAAACAATTGTGTTCTATTTGACCGAAAAACAGGGCGCTTCGCAAGCTTAAAAAGGCTCCATAAAAACCCTTGCCACAAACGACAATAAAAGCGAAAATGATCAAATGCTAAAAAACCGCATAGGAGTGGTTATGCTTTTTTCGAGGAAAAAGGGATTTACATTGGTTGAGCTGTTGGTTGTGATGTCGATTGTCGGCATCTTGGCTGCGGCTCTGATCACTCAAGTGGGGAACGCGCGCAGAATGGCTAGAGACGCAAAGTGCAAGGCGAATCTCAGCAATCTGGCGAAGGCGGCGATGAGTTACAGTGTCGACACTGAGTTCATGCCTTGGGCGGGCTCACACGAGTGGAGCTGGGCCGAAAAGACGAGCGGGAAATATGTGACCTTCTATTTTGAGCGCAGGGGATGGGTTGGCTGGACGGGGTCCGGTCAGTGGCGCAACACAACGTTGCAGGGCAGTAAAATGGAAACGGCGAAGTTTTTTGGTGATAACGCCTATTGGTCCATCACAAACGGTACGTTGTGGGGTTATGTGGGACGGGATGTGGCAACCTATGTGTGCGACACGCATGCGAGTGCAGCACGGCATGCGAGTTTGCGCACCCCCCTGCGGTCATATGTGATGAACGGTTATTTCGGATATGCCAATTTAGGGAAAAGCAAGGTGCCCGAACTGGATCGTTGGGTGCGTCTCGACTCGGTCACTTCGCGTGGCAGCGCAGGAAACCTGCTGCTTTTCGCGGAGCTACCCGCCTACAAAGGGAATCATACCGACGGCATCGATTCGTCAGAGTATGCGGCGGACGGGGTTTTGGAGACGAACATTCGCAAGGTCGACGATCCCGACTCGACGGATTATTACAAGAAGATGGCCGCTGAAACAATCGGCTTCAACCACCGGGTGGGCAAGCGGTATGTGGCGCATGTGGTCTTTGCGGACGGGCACGTAGATGTGCTGCTAGAGCCGACAGGCGCATCGGATTCCGACCTGAAAAAGCTGACTCAGGAGTTATGTAACGGCGATGAGATCGATCAGACGTTACGATCGAAGATGCATTGATGTGGGGCCGGGTCTACACCAACAACCGGCACAGGATTTTAACGGGCCAAGAGAGCGTGGAGTTGCAAGAATGAAATGGACGACCCTATTTTGTGGTATTCTAGTTGCAGGACTGACCCAATTCGCTGCTTTTGCCGCAGCTCCTGTGACAACGTTGCCGGAGAATCGCATTCTGCTGTTCGACGACTATGAATTGACCAACAATGCGCCGACCCCTACGTGGTTGCATGACGGGCCAGCGTTCGGCGGTGTGCCGAACACCACCAAGGCTCTTCTGGTGGGGACGAACCACTACCACCGGACGGGATGGGTCTTGCGGTCCTGCCGGACGGGGAGTTCTGCATATATGGCGCTAGCCCGGATCATCCCGCCCGTGCTTCCGTCAGCCGCGCCAACCTATCCGATTGTGGCCTCTAATTTGGCGGCGAACCTGCGGAACGAATCCGGCGCAATGATCGAGTCGCCGGTTTTTACGAACGGCATTGGCACGGTTTACTTCGAAGCGATCAACGGGCTGCTGGCCAATCCGACTCAGCTTGCTGTAGACATCGCGACCAACATGACCAACAGCGTGGGGACGGTTATCGGGACGGTCAACCCGCCTTCCACGAATGGGTTCGATTATGCTTGGGTAACCCTGACCAATTTGACTTTAAATGCAGCCACGTCGAACGATTTCACCCGGTATAGCAAGCCGCTGAATTACCGTCAGCCGATCAAGCTGAGGATGCGTCGTGCGGGGTCGGTCTACACCGGTGTCGTGGCGGACAATGCTTTCACCGTCATCGACAACATCCGTGTCTCCGCTCCTCCTGCGGACGTGACGGTCACCCTTCCTGTTGCGGCCAATGTGGGTGGCGACCGCGTTCTCAGCTGTTCTGTGAGTAACGTGGATACGAATGCGCCGACCGCCTTGCCGCGGACAGTCACCGGTTATTTCAGGTGGTTCAGTCTGGCGCCGCCGGACAATGCCTGGACCAACTTGCCGATGTCCCGCGCCAGCGTAGGCGATGGCCAGGGGAATGGCGAGCTGTATAAAGTGACGCTGCCGGTCCAGTTGCTGGGTGGCGACCTGGAGTTCTACGTCGTTTGCAGTTTCGATGGCTACTGGTACCAGTCGCCGGATTACACCGGTTCTGGATATACGAATTATCTGACCGAAGGACGTTCGCCGTTCACAACGCTGACACAAACAAACACCTTTGCAAGTGTGGGTGTTTATAAGCTTACGGTCAATGGTGGCAGCGGCAGCGGATCTTTGTACACGAACGGACAGCAGGTGGCGGTTGCAGCCTCCAATCTGACCGGCAAAGCCTTTGACCGGTGGACAGGCGACACGCAGTATGTGGCGAGCGTCACCTCCCCGAGTACGATCGTGACGATGCCGGCGACCGACATTATCATCACCGCAACTTACACTAACAGACTCTACACGCTGACCGTTGCCAATGGCAGCGGCAGCGGGTCTTCCTACACGAACGGGCAGCAGGTGGCGGTTGCGGCCTCCAACCTGTCCGGCAAGGTCTTTGACCGGTGGACGGGCGCGACGCAGTATGTGGCGAGCGTCACCTCTCCGAGCACCACGGTGACGATGCCGGCCTTCGACATTGCGATCACAGCGGCCTATCTCGATATTCACACGCTGACCGTTACCAGTGGCAGCGGCAGCGGGTCTTCGTACACGAACGGGCAGCAGGTGGCGGTTGCGGCCTCCAACCTGTTCGCTAAGGTTTTTTCCCGGTGGACGGGCGCGACGCAGTATGTGGCGAGCGTCACCTCTCCGAGCACCACGGTGACGATGCCGGCCTTCGACATTGCAATCACTGCAACCTATTTAGACGCTAAATACACGCTCACCGTTTCCGGCGGTGGCGGTGGTGGGTCGTACACGAACGGGCAGCAGGTGGCGGTAGCGGCGAATGTTCTGACTGACAGGACCTTTGACCGGTGGACGGGCGCGACGCAGTATGTGGCGAGCGTCACCTCTCCGAGCACCACGGTGACGATGCCGGCGGCGGACATTTCCATTACCGCGACGTACACCATGATAACCTCGGCGTTGCCTGAGAACCGGATCCTGCTGTTCGAAGATTACGCGCTGACCAACAATGCTCCGACCCCTACGTGGGTGCATGAGGGGCCGGCTTTCGGCAGTGTGTCACCCAACACCAAGGCCCTGCTTGTTGGGACGAACCACTACCATCGGACGGGGTGGGTCTTGCGGTCCTGCCGGACGGGGTGTTCGGGATATATACAGAACGCCCGAATCATCCCACCGATGTTCCCGTCCGTCGTGCCGACCTATCCGGTCGCTTCCTCCAATCTGGCGGCGAACTTGAGGAACGAATCCGGCGCAATGATTGAGTCGCCTGTTTTTACGAATGGCATCGGCACGATTTACTTCGATGCGATCAACGAGTTGCAGTCCAATCCGACTGAGCTTACGGTCGACATCGCGACAAACATGGTCAATCCCGACCTTGGGACGGTCATCGGCACGGTCAACCCCGCCTCGACCAACGGGTTGAACTATGTTTGGGAATCGGTGTCCGTTTTGACCCTGAATGCGGCCACGTCGAACGATTTCATCCGGTTCAGCAAGGTTTTGAACTACCATCAGCCGATCAAGATGAGAATCCGGCGCACCAGCGCGGTCGCTGACGGCGTCACTGCGGACAATGCCCTCACCGTCATCGACAGCATCCGGGTCTCCATCCCGCCCGCGGACGTGGCAATTGCCAAGACCGACCTGCCGTTCGAGCCGGGGTATCCGTCTATCGGGACGAACGTTACCGTCCGGTGTTACGTGAGCAACGTGGACACGAACATGCTGACCGACTCGCGGAAGGTCAAGGTCATCTACCGCTGGCGCTACCTGAACCAGATGATCGGCTCGTGGCGCACCAATGACATGTCCTACGTCGCCGGCACGGGCGATGGGGCCGGCAACGGCACAGGCAACCGATACGAGGCGTCGCTGCCTTCATTCGCTGACGGCGGCGATCTGGAGTATTATTTCACCTGCGATTTCAGCGGGTATCTGTACCTGTCTCCCGACTACACCGGCACCGGGCTCAATGGCTACCCGTACCCGACCGAGGCGCTCACGCCCAGAAAACTGCAGGGCAGCGGGACGGAGTTCTCTGTCCGCCTGCGACCCTACACGTCCAAATATGCCGCGCTGTATGCGGAGACCGACCAGCACGCCGACCCGATCGCGATGACGCTGACGGGCGACAACGAGTGGCGGGCCATGGTGCCGGTCGAGGTCCCGTCTGTGACGAACCTGACCTGGCGATTCAAGGGGG
>Ga0073936_10003086_pt1 | contig 24256 bp, 21 predicted proteins | sample AliMusrvi5mmetaG_FD_87041 | JGI IMG/M metagenome (GOLD analysis project Ga0073936, IMG submission 87041) | Freshwater lake bacterial and archeal communities from Alinen Mustajarvi, Finland, to study Microbial Dark Matter (Phase II) - Alinen... | ecosystem: Environmental > Aquatic > Freshwater >... | reverse complement strand
TATATAATCCACCGGCGTTCTCGCATGTTTCTCACCCAGCCGCATAATAGCTTCTTTTCCAAAGTCCTTCTCAATCTGCGACAACGCCAAATCTAATGCCTTCAACCGATCGTCTTTAGCCATACTACCTCCCTGTAATAATTCTTCAAATAATTATATCAACTACTGACTGTTTTTGCAATCAGAATTTATATTCCCGTTTACTCAATGTTTCTAAGCCAAATCTTCCCATTACTAATCCAATAGAACAAAACGCATGACTCTTTACTAACTTCCCCAATTCGGGTGATGAATCAACGCCCCTTGCGGCCGGATGCCAGAATTTCAGAATTGTTCTTTGCTGTGTCCGCTGGGATGAATGATTTATTGAATCTGATCATGATTTTTATTAAACGACAGCATGTATTTACTTACGTCTGCGCCAACATTAAAAATAAGGTCCAGAATAGACACAGAATGCTCGAAGGGCGGGTATGACTGCGGATACTCGGGGTACCCGTCATATGTCATCCAATGAACCGGAATATTGTGCCGGGCAAACAACCGCTCGTCCAGATAATCTTTCGCCGCCGGGCCAGACCAGTACTCCGTAGCACCCAGGTCACTACATATCCCGACAAGGCACTCATTTTGACCGCCCCGCAACACAAAGTCGCTCGAGAAATGCATCTTTGTTTTAATATTCAATATTTCGTTAACTATATGAATAAACTGAATATTTATTTTACTGAGAAAGTCCTCAGTCATGTTCAGGTAGTGTTTTTCGAATAATCCGCGAAAATCCTGAAAATATCTGGTTGACGAATAACACCGACATATTTTACCCCAGTGCGAGCGTGCCCACAATTTGCCGGTTGTCTTTGCCTCGTTAATCTTTTGCGAACCGCACAGTCCGCTAGTAGCTACAGGTATCGTAAGCCACTGAGCCCCCAAAGGAGTTTTAATCTTATTGCGATTTCTCCAGTCGCCCTTGGTGTACTGGGCATGATCAAATATGACAAAATGATCAACTGAATTAATCAAATCAAAATATCCCTTCCACGGGATATAATTTGATTGCACTATAGCAACTTTACTCATCATTGATCCTTAACTAGTCAATTTTCAAGAACTTCATACAGATCGATATGACCCGAATTGAGGGATTGATTTCAGCGGATTAAACAATGTGGATCTTGCCCTTGATACAAGGATAACATCTTTAACTCCGGTAGTCATTAAACTTTTAGCCAATTCAGCCAGCGCATCAATTAGTTGTAAAAATACCCCGCGACAACTCATCAGGAAAAACGAGATTTGCATCTATCATTTTGACAATATCTCTTATTGAATTAATTTCCCCCTTGTGGGTTAATATATACTGTGCTCTTTTACTTTTGGTTTCCATTAAATATTGCTCAACATTAGACAGTTTCAAAATAACGCCAAAATCTGCAGGAATATTCGGATCTGAGATATGATACATGCGTTTCAAAATATAATCAGATGCTAATTCAGAGAAATGAGACGAATCCCAATAATACTTCATAGGCGACTTAACTTCTTCGGTTGTAATCGAGTTGTATCCTGAGAAATCCCATAAAATCGTATGGTGATCGCTGCATATCTTCATTAACTTCCTTTTCCAATTATCCATGTTTTCACTCAAATGTGCCGCCGAAATTGCTTCGCCATCCAAGGTGCAATGCGCCGGCGTTATAAAAAGCATTAAATCAATCTTGTTATTTTTACATATCGAAATAATTTCCTCGAAATCATTAAAGGTTTCATCGTTTATTTTGTAAATACCGTAGAATGGCGTTGAACAAGGATCTTTTGTCAAAAATATCCAGTTGGTATAATAATGCAGTTTTTTGTAGTCCTTTAGTCTATAGAAAACATATTTTGCCGGCCTATACCCATTAGGCAAAAATTCCAACCGGTCCGGAGATTTTCTATTAATTGCCATTGTTTTAAAGGAATCGACGACTGCGGTTCGAGTAAGAAGCGTCGTGTATACATAATCAAGCGGCGATATTTTCTTTCCCACCAACAACGGATCAAAAGCGGGGTTGAGTTTTTCGGCGGCATTGAACATGAAAAAGTCAATTCCTAAAACAACTCTTTTAATAGGGGCATTTTGTATAGCATGTTTAAGATATTCTTTGACTTCCTTAATCCTTATCATATCGATGCCATAGTTATATACGGGCGGATATTGATTCAAGAGCGGGTGATCGGGATTGATACCATCGTGAACCCGGGATGATCCCATCAATACGGTAGCTGGCCTTCGTAACGCAATTTCAATTGCCTTAACATACCGTATTTTATTGCGCACCCCTTCTTTTTGAAGATTAAATCCATTTTTTTTATAAACATCATATAATCCATATGGATCAACAATAAGCGTACATGCGCATATAATGGAAATCATACAAACCGACAACAACACCGTGGCAATTATATATACTTTGTATTTATTCATGTTAAAATTTAAAATATATAAACTCCGATATTGTACCGGCATACAGAACTGCTGTCACAATCAATACTGCTGAAATACAAGACCATTTAATACTCGGGGTCCACTCACCAATACCAAATATTTTTCCTGGCATACGGGCGTTTTGTGAAGATCCATTAATCTCAAATATATCTTTTGTATTGGGCAATGCCCAGACAATAAATGCTGAAATAAAAAGAAGTATAAGAATATAGCCGGTGTCAAATTGAGTGGGAAGAACATTATTTTTTGCCGTGTTACCCGCGTCAAAAAAGCCGCTTTTTTGCAATAACGGACGAAGGGGACCCAGTACAGCAAGAAGTCTCCCGGGAACATACAACCCATTTGAACCCGAAAGGGATGCAAATATGCTCTTGGCTGTAGCCATATTATCCGAGCGAAACAACACCCATGTCATGGTAACCGACAGAAATGTCACTATCTGCGCTAATACACATGAAAATCTGCTTTTTATATGTAACTTGAGCCTGTTTTTGAACTCCGTCCACAAACGATTTATCGATATCAATACGCCGTGGGATACTCCCCACAAAACAAAAGTCATTGACGCCCCATGCCAGAGCCCGCAAATGAACATCGAACTCAGCGTTGCCCCGTAATAGGCAGCGTTTGAGACAATTGAGCTGTTAATATTTAGTCCAAGGCCGAAACGGGTAAGGGTATAGTTGACGGGGGTAAAAAGGTAGTCCTTTATCCAGTTTGACAGCGTTATATGCCAGCGCCGCCAGAAATCAACAATGTTATCTGCCCGGTAGGGTGAATCGAAATTCCATGGTATTGATATGCCTATCATAAGGCCAATCCCCAAAGCCATGTCGGAATACCCCGAGAAATCAAAATATATTTGAAAACTGTACAATATCACCGCTATCCATGTTTCCCAATAAATTAATTTTACCTGCAAAGCGGCGGCGCTAAATACCGGATTGACAATCTCACTGAGCGACTGAGCTATCACTGCTTTTTTGAACAGTCCGACAGCAAAAAGAGTAAGCCCCTTTGCAAGGTTCTCTGAGGATAATATGCCAAGCAGTTTCCCCTTGAGAGTTTCCTTTATTTGGCAATAGCGTACCAGCGGACCAGCAGTCAGGTATGCGAAGTTTGAGACAAAAAGAGCGTAAAACAGAGGATTCTTTTCATCGTCATCACCTGAATAAATATCAATCATATAGGCAATTTGAATAAAAGTATAGAATGATATGCCTAACGGGGCACTGATTGCAACAGGAGACCACGAAATGCCGAGCAGGGAAAATAAATGCAATCCAAAAATATTCAGATATTTAAATACTGCAAGGTATGTTATATTAAAAAGCAAAGCCGCATAGAACCATATATTCCTGCGGCAAAGGAATGAATTGATGATTGCCCGTGAAAGCAAATAGTTTATTGAAATTGAAACTAAAAGAATCGGAACAAACAGCGGGTTTGACTGATAGTAGAATACCATCGAGGCAATGAATAACAAAAGCGGTATCAATGCCTGTTTTTTAAGTGTCCCGACCACATACAGCAACAACAATACGGCGGGTAAAAATAGAAATAAAAAGTTCGCGGAATTAAAGAGCATGTTTATGTGCTTATCTTTGAGTCAACAAGCTTCTGCAGTTCACCAATATTCTTGAGTTTCAAAACTTCCGGCATTTTAAATCTGATGTTGTATTCCTTTTCTACCGCAATAATAATGCTTATGTGATTTAATGAGTCCCACCCGGGAATCTCGTTGGCCAAGGTAACATCATGGATATCAAATTCATCAAGTTTTAGTTTCGCAAGGATGACTTTTTTGAGTCGTTCTGAAATCATTTATCCCCTCCAATTAGTATTCTCTCTTTGTTCGCTTTTCTGCTTGGTTTTCCCGAAGAGCTCTTAATGAGCCACCGCGGCTCAACTAAATGGATTTGCGTGATAGTAACGCTCAATTCCATCCCTGCCTCAATTATTTTAGTTCTCAAAATCTTTCTGGCGGACTCATCAAGTGATGTTTCAGCTATGACACATATCTGTTCAGTTCCAATCTCTTCTTTGAAGATACCAAACGCCACCACTCTGCCGGGTGAAACTCCTTCAATTTTCCCCACGGCGTCTTCAATATCTTCGGGGTATATATTCTTACCGGCCACAATTATAATATCTTTTTTTCTGCCGATAACATAGTATTCGTTATCATGCCTAAAACCAAAATCTCCGCTATAATACCAGTCACCTTTCAAAACTTCCGCCGTCTTTTCCGGGCTGTTCCTGTATCCGTCAAACATTGAGTTCGACTTAATGAGAATTTCGCCGACAAAATCGTCACCGAGCTCTTTGTCACCCTCATCAATAATTTTAATTTCACAACCATTGATAGGCAACCCCGATGAAACGCAAACCCTGCTATCGCGATTTATGAGCGGCATTTTTACAATGCCGGCAGACAACGATTCTCTGTCAACCGTTAGTTCTTTTGCTCTCGCGCCTGGCGTCGACTGAGTAGCCGCATAGGTAGTTTCCGCCATAGCATAGCACGCGGTAAGAGCATCATTGCTGAGTCCATATTTTGCAAATCGCTTATAAAACATCTCATGGCTGTCGGCTCTGACGGGTTCACTGCAGTTTATGAGCATTCTGATACTTGAAAAATCAAATGTATCTATGTCGTCCTCGTGAATTTTATCGGCCATCATGTTGAATGAAAAATTCGGTAACCAGCTGAGGGTCGGTTTTTCCTTGTCAATGACCTCAAGGAGTATCGCAGGGTAAAGTACCCACTCAAAAGGGTCTATCTGTATCGAAGTCATACCAAAAGCTAACGGCAGATGGAAAGCAGCGATAAGCCCCATATCGTGATATAAGGGGAGCCAGCTTACCACTCTGTCAGTCTGTGTCGCTTTTAACGAGGAGCAGTAGTTATCAACATGTTCCCCTATGGCTTTATTTGATAACACAACACCTTTCTGGAGGCCCGTCGTGCCTGATGAGTGCTGCAAGAGCAATGGCATCGTATCACTGAAAGATAAGCGTATTTGTTCTATCGCTTGAAAAAGAGCATCATGATCACAATTATGCGCAGAATACTTCTCCGCATGTTCAAGCGGAAAATGTAGGCCTCTTATGGTACTTTTTTCATGAAAGACGAGCGGCGCAATAGCGTCTTCAAGCTCTCTTTCGGTAAATATCCAATCAAGCCCTGACTTTTGGGACATTCCCTTAAGGCTGGATCTGAATTTTTCAGGATGCAAGCGAGTATTGGGATAAGCTAATACGGAAGGAATAGCGCCAATGGCACATACCGCCATATAAAGTGGGTAGAAGAATTTATTGTGCCTTATTATAATTGCACATACATCGCCCTCTTTTATCCCATTTTCCCTTAAATAGACGGCAATATATACAGAGGCGTCAAGTAGTGACTTAAAACTCCACCTAAAGGGCTCGCCGGTTGCTGACCAGTGTACTATTGCATCCTTATGCGGAAAATCTTTAGAGTGGGTAAGCCATCTTTCCCATAAAAGGTTTTTCTTACCACCATTGATAATCATGTGTATGTCCCGTGCATAATAATAAACTGGCCGCATCAGCTAACGATAGGGCTAACACCGTTTATTCTTAACTGATGACTGAATTAATGCCGTCCCACCGATGAATAAGGCCGGATGTGCCGACAATGAGTTTAACAACTCGTTGAGATGTGTTTGCAATAAGATAATCCGCGGGGACGCTCACGGTGTGCCCCGCTTTGCGCTCACGGAGCACTACAGCTACAGCGGCAAGAACAGCGTCGGGTTCAAGGCCCGTCAGGATAATCGCCCCGCTATCCATGGCTTCCGGGCGTTCCATGGCATTGCGGATAGTCACTGCCGGAAATTGCAGGATAGATGATTCTTCGCTGATAGTACCGCTGTCGGATATGACGCAGCGGGCATTCATCTGAAGGTTCACATAATCAAAAAACCCAAATGGTTTTAGAAATGATATTTTTTTATGTAAGGTTACGCCGCGAAGTGATTCCAGCCGTTTCTTTGTCCGCGGATGCGTCGAAACGATCACCGGCAGTCCATACGCGTCAACAACACCGTTGATAGCCGTCATGATTTTCGCAAGGTTCTCCGGCGCATCGACATTTTCCTCGCGGTGCGTGCTCAACACGAAATAGCCATTTTTTTGCAGTTGCAGTTTTTTGAGTATCGAAGACCGTTTAATGTTGGGCAAATAATAGTCAAGCACTTCCTTCATGGGCGAACCGGTCAGGTATATTTTGCGGGGATGTATACCTTCCTGAAGAAGATTGCGGCGGGCGTTTTCGGTGTACACTAAATTAAAATCACTGATATGATCGACAATACGCCGATTGATCTCTTCGGGGACATTGAAATCGAAGCACCGGTTTCCCGCTTCCATGTGGAATATCGGTATTTTAAGCCGTTTGGCGATAATTGACGATAACGCGCTGTTGGTGTCTCCCAATATGACAACCGCATCGGGTTTTTCGCGGCGGAATATCTTTTCGGCTTCGATGATAATCTTTCCGATGACCTCGCCGAACAGCGGACTTTTGACACCCATGAAAATATCGGGCTTGCGAATACCCAGATCGCGGTAGAATATTTCGTTAAGCTCGTAATCATAATTTTGTCCCGTGTGCACGGTTAGATGCTCGACCGTTTCGTCAAGCAGGGCCATGACGCGCGAAAGGCGAATGATTTCCGGCCGGGTGCCGAGTATCGTTATAACTTTAAGAACCGTGCGTTTCATTGAACCTCCAAGTAATAGGTATCAGGCCTGTTTTTGTCAAATATCGCGTTCGCCCAAAATAAAACAACCATCTCCCGATCGCCCGTATTTTCTATGCAATGCGTATAGCCCGGCGGGATATCAACAATCTTCAATTCATTGCCGGTGACGGGATAGGAGATAACCGTCTTATCGAGAATATGCCTGAACCTGATAACAGCCTTCCCCTCGATAACGCAGAACTTTTCAATTTTTGTGTCATGATAATGGTTGCCGCGGGTAATACCTGCATGCGTCCGGGAAATAAATATCTGCCCGAAATGAGGCGATTTCAACAACTCGGCCAGCACTCCCCGCTGATCGCTTTTGGTATCGAGGGGATACGAAAAATCGGTGGTGTCAAGATAGGAAAGATAGGTGGAATACAAATAGCGCGTAAAATCATCCGCGAGGTCGGGAAGCGTCAGTGTTGCGCGGATATCCCTAAATGAAAACAGCATTTTCGCCAGTCCGCCCAGGGTTGTCTTAAAGCTACGGGGCAGAACATGATGATTTCCGGACGCCATGTCCGTTCTGCCGATAATACCGGTAAACTCTGCAACAACATCGTCTATATACGCCAATTCCATTTCCTTTTTTTCGTCGGAAATGGATATATCAATATGGCGCGAAATGTTATGGCAAAATGTCGCCACCACTGAATTGTAGTTTGGTTTACACCATTTCCCGAACACATTGGTAAGGCGGTATATATACACCGGGCTGCCTGTCGTCCGCGCAAAGGAAAGCAGAATATCTTCCGCCTCTTTCTTACTTTTCCCGTACGGATTGTCGAGAAGCGCCTGACTCGACGATGTAAACACAATGGGTATTTTTTTATTATGAGCGGACAGGGTATCAATTAAAACCTTCGTAAAATTGACATTCCCTTCAGTAAAATCCGAGTCCCGGGGAGGGCGATTTATGCCGGCCAGGTGGTAGACGATGTCGGCTTCTCTGAGATACCCGGTAAAAACATCATGGGGCGTAGTGATGTCGCATTCACGAACGGTATATCCGGGGATCCTTTTTAAGGCGGCTACAAGATTCTTACCCAAGAAGCCTTCTGAACCGGTGACGACAATAACCGCCATTATTTTCTTCCTTTGTAACTTTTCAACGCATGCTGAACATATTCAATAGTCATCAAAGTGTCCTTTATGCCGGCTCTATCCAACTGCCGTGTGTTGCTTGAGGTATAATCTTCTTCGCGTGATATCTTTTTTTCACCGGCGTTAAAATACTGATTGTAGTTGAGGTCGCGGGAATCGGCGGAAATGCGGAAATAATCTCCCATATCTTCCGCGCGCGCCATTTCTTCGCGGTTGAGCAATGATTCATGAAGTTTTTCCCCGTGTCTCGTCCCAATTATCTTAATATCGTTGGTAACGCCAAACATCTCCCCGATGGCGGTGGCAAGGTTGCCAATCGTGCAGGCAGGTGCTTTCTGAACAAAGATATCCCCCGGCTGGGCGTGCGTAAAGGCAAAAAATACCAGGTCAACGGCATTTTCAAGCGACATCATAAAACGAGTCATACCGGGATCGGTTATGGTAATATGTTTTCCGTCAAGAACCTGGTCTATAAACAGCGGCACGACCGACCCGCGAGAAGCTATCACATTGCCGTAGCGAGTTCCGCACATAACGGTCTTTGCGGGATCAACGGTGCGTGATTTAGCCACCATCACTTTTTCCATCAAGGCCTTCGACATGCCCATGGCGTTGATAGGATACACCGCCTTATCGGTGCTGAGCACCACGACTTTTTCCACACCCTTTGCGATGGCGGCGTTTAAAACATTTTCCGTGCCAAGAATATTTGTTTTAACCGCCTCCAAGGGGAAAAATTCGCAGGAAGGCACCTGTTTGAGCGCCGCGGCGCTGAAAACATAATCAACGCCGTTCATCGCGGAATCGATACTGTCATAATCCCTGACATCGCCGATATAGAATTTAATGCGTTTATCCGTATACACTTTACGCATATCATCCTGCTTTTTTTCATCCCTGCTAAAAACACGGATTTCGGATACTTTCGTTTCCAACAGCCGCCGCACGACGGCGTTGCCAAATGACCCCGTCCCGCCGGTAACAAGAATTGTTTTGTCTTTAAACATTATCCACCTCGTTTGAGTAGTTCACGGCCCAACAGCAACAAATATTTTGCATTGGTAATTAAATACCGTTTCCACATTCTACGCGGCTCTTGCAGGAACCGGTACAACCATTCAAGCCCGCACCGGCTGACCAACGGCGGCGCAAGACGGCATTTGCCCGCTATTATATCAAATATTCCCCCCACACCCATAGAAACCGGGACGCCCATTTCGTGAAGATGCTTGCTAATAAACTGTTCTTTGAGTGGGCTGCTCATCGCCACAAACAGGATATCGGGCGCAGTTTGACGAATGTCAGCAACAATCTGAGCTTCATCAGGCGGCGTGAAATAGCCGTTACGCCAACCCACAATAGTAATACCCGGATACTGGCCGCGCAAAACTGAAACGACTCTCGCGACCACTTCCTCACTGGCTCCAAGCAGATACAGGCGGTATTTCTTTGCAACCGCGTTCGGCAGAAGTTCGCACATTACCCGTGAAGCGCTTACCGGTTCCGGCAGGGGAATGCCGCACAGGCGCGCTGAATAATACACTACGAAACTGTCAGCCGTTACTATGTCCGCGCTGCCGTATATGTCTCGGATAGCCGGATCATCCTGTGCGCGAGAGATAAGTTCCGCCGAAAGTGAAAAGAACATGCGAGGTGTGCGTTCCCGCACCAGCGCATCTATCCTGTCCAGAGTCTCGGACATGCTCAAAGCATGGAACAGAATATTCATGAACTTAAAAGTTCCGGTCATGACAACCCCTGTTTTACTGAAGAAAGAACAGATGAAAATACCGCGCTGATGTTACGCTCAAACTGTGGCAGGGTATACTCGTCATCGAATATTTTACGGGCGTTGCGGCCCATTTCCGCGCGCAGGCGGGTGTCCGCAAGCAGTATTCCTATTTTATCGGCATACTCATCGGGCTTATTACCGTCAATGACAAAACCATTTACCCTATCACGCACGATATCGCGGATAGCACCCACGCCTGACGAAACGACAGGAATGCCCCATGCAGCCGCTTCAATAAGGACCAGCGGGAACGCCTCATTACGGCTGGGGAACACCAGAATGTCTGTAACGGAACATTCGCGATATTTATCGCTGTCCACAAGTCCACCCAACACGGTGACGCATCCGGACAGTCCCCGACGAAAGATTTCCTCATGAACTTCCGGCAAACTGATCTTAAAAGGATTACCCGCAAGACGAGCTTCAAAAACCATTCCGCGTTGACGAAGGATGGCAAGAGCATCGAGAAAAGTATCGACGCCTTTCTCATTCTGCAAATGCGAAAGAAACAATATGCGCCCCGTACCGGCAGGCGCACGAATGATGCCGGTCGCATGCGGGTCATATTCAATCGTATTCGGCACAATAAACGGCGTATCGGCATACACGGGCACAACATCATCAACTAATCTTCCCGACGAACAAACAACGCTGACACCGAAAAATAACCTGCGCAGAATGCTTGCGAGAATACGCGACCGAGCGGCAATATCCTTAATATTGACACCATGCAAATGAAGAACTACTTTCGGCATAAAACACTTAACGATCAGTAACAAGAGACAATCACGATACAGGTTCAATCCGACCGGAGAAAAAGTAAAATACACCATATCGGGCCTGAAAAATATCATGCGTATTTTTAAATGAAAGAATAACCCTATAGTCCGAAAAAACTTGCCGGCATTCATTGCGCCTATTTCCGCATTCACCCGGGAAACCCGAATCGGAACAATACATGCCTCATAGCCCTCACGAAGCCATGTGCTCCGACTTATAATCCCGTTTAATACCCCAACCCCATGAACCGGAGGCGGCAGCTGCACCAGCAAAAGGATTTTTTTCTTTTTCATTGCATCATATTCCCAATAAAGTTTGACGAGTCTTTATATCTATGCGTTCAAGCGATACTATCAGACCCATGGCAATCCAAAGGAAAATACCTAAAAACGGCCCCTCAAGAACGACCATAAAACAGGATGTGCCAAGGATACAAATAATACAAAGAAGAAGTCCGGTCATATAGGTTTTGATAACTGAATCGTCAAGACGGCGGATAACACACATCGTCCTGACTATAAAGGAACCCAACAACCCACAGAAAACTATCAAACCAATAAAGCCGGTCCGATAAAAAATACTTATAAATGAATTGTGTGGATCCTGAAATCCTCCTTCCGACTCTCGCCACGACCCCCCCCAGCCCATTTTCTTTATCGTTGGTGGTATGAATTTCTTTCCAAATCCCCAGCCGAGCAACGGTTTTTCCACTGCCTCGCTCAGTGTATCCTTCCATACAATCAATCGCCATTTCGTATTGTTTGATGAAACGGAAACTACACGGGATCCGGGGAGTATGCTCAACATTTTCCCCGCAAGTGATTCAAACAAAGAAAATTTGAATATACCGATAAATATCAAAAGTACCAAAAACACAATTGAACCATACAAGCGGATTTTTTCGGTCATCTTATTAAAATACCGGCCAAAATACGAACTAAAATAAAGAAACACTACAACTATAAATATACCCATCCATGCCGCTCTTACAGATGATAAAACCACCGCAGATAACAGAATAAGTGCGCCCCATTGTCGAGTGTTGATGTGCAGTATTGCTTTCTGATTGACAATTGCAATGGCAACAAAAATGAAAGCAAGACTCTCATAATAATAACCAAACTTACCTATCGTGTACCATTGAATATCGAATATCCCTACCAACGACACTACAACAGCCATCAAGAAAAATACTTTAAAATAATGCTCAATTTTATCAAGAGATGTGCATATGTGGGGGACGAGGAAGTAAAACAATGCGTAGTAAAATATAGCTGACTGCCGAACAACAAAACTCTTATCGGGATATACTAAAACTCCTCGTGCCAGATCAAACATCATAATCACAAACAAAATCGCCAGTGTTTTCTCAAAAGGGATGTGAACAATTCTAATCGAACCTTTGAGAAAAAACACCAAAAGAAACGATACGAGCACAAGCACCATAAAGTATTCGGTCACATAGAGGCCAACGCTGATATGGCTAAATGCGCGGGAAAATAGAATCATTCCTGCGGTAAAAATCAAAAAAGCCGCATGCCTAGAAACTACGAGGCATACAAGGGCGAGTACGACAAACAGGACAATGCCTATCATGTATTATTCCCTCACAAAACGGCAACGATACCTGCGATGTTTCCTGCGGCAGTCACAAAATAATCCCACCGCAATCCGATAATTCCCCGAACAACATTCTCAAGAACAACTCCGACGCATGCCCAATAAAACCAGTAAATGTTAAATCTGTAGCGGTGCTTTACAACAACATAATGACGATATACAATCTCCTGCCTTCCGAACGCAAATCGTCTAATACGGGAGACAGTTGCCTGAAGATGAAGGACCGGGGCATCTGCCACCACTGCAAGGCGATACGCTTTGCCAACTGAAAGGCTAAATTCAAAATCCTCCGCAAAACCGTATCCGCCGAACCATTCATCGTAACGATACTTTTCAAATACAATTTTTCGCCAAACGGTGGCGCCGCCAAACATCCATCCAACTATCTTCGTTTCCGCTGCCGGCGCTACGCTGGTATTGAAACCGGACCGCAAGACGGCCCCCCGTTCACGCGTACCGGTCATAAACAATTTCTTTATCGCCACAAACCTTGACGGCGGTTTATCGTTGGTAATATTAAACCCCGCACCTCCCACATCGGCAGGAGCAGTGGCCCAGTATGCCATCATTTTTTCCATCGCTCCGGGGCACATTACTATATCGTCATCGAACATGGCTACCAGGTCTATTTCCGCGCGGACCCGCGCAATACCGATATTGCGCGAGACGGTAAGCCCTTTTTGGGGCGCATGAATATATTCAACCGGCAGAGCCGGGTGCCGTTTTACAACGGCGTCATCGCTTATCTGACTGCCGTCAACTATAATAATCTGGGAAGGCAGAACGGTTTGACGGCTGACACTGTCAAGGAAACGGTCCAGATCCTGTTTCCTGTTCATGGTGGGAATGATGAATGCAGCTCTATGAAACATGGGAATTCCTTTTCAAAAGATTGCCGCCATAACACGAGTGCGTTTACTCAAGCGCTTTTTTAAGTGCCGCAGAAACCGTGCTTTTCTCCGACCAATCGGTATGATTTTTCAACAATCCATTATCGCCGTAAATATCGGCAATGTCGTTTTGACGAATCCACTTCTGCTCTACGATAATATCTATTTCTTTTCCCGACAATGTTATCAACTGCTCGACAATATCCCGCATGAGAATCGAGCGCCCACTGCAAACATTATATATGTTCCCGTTGCGGCCATTGAGAAGAATCTTCCAAAAAGCGGCGACGACATCAACGATATCCAGATAATCCCTTTTCGCGTTGAGATTACCGACATGGATAGAGTCGTGAGCGCGGGCATCCTTGATCTGTTTGACGAATGAGCCGATAGAAAGCGACGGTGAAATATATTTACCAATGATATTAAATGTGCGCGCTATGTTTAACGGGACACCATGATTAATATTGTAGTACCGCGCATAATGCGATTGCAATGCCTTTGAAATGCCGTACGGGGTAACCGGATCAAGACGATCGCATTCCCTGATGGGAAGAGAAGCATTCATGCCATATTCAGCGGCTGACCCTATAAGCAGTATGTTGGTCACAGGAATTTTGCGCAAAAGAACGATATCCATCAGGTGCTTTGAAAGGGTCGCGTTGACGGCGATAATCCGGTCCATGTCGTCGCCTTGAAATATGCCGGCAAGGTTTACGATATATTCCGGCTGTTCCGTTACAAGAATGCGCTCGAGACTATTCCTATCCGATAAATCGGCAACCATCAAACGAACTCCCGGGACAGGAATATCCACTTTGTCAATGCCAACTATTTCGAACTGTGCGTCATACCCGCCTGCCGCGGCATGCGAAAGAAAATGACGGCCGATGAAACCGCTGCTTCCTAATACAACCAGTTTTTTTCTTTTTTGAGCATTCATTGATTACCCGCCTCACAACTTAATTTGTATTCACGAATACGGCAATTTAAAGTGCGTCCGCTCCACCGTATTTATGCATGTGCCCCATATATAGCGCGCCTAAGAAAGTAGCGCACTACTATATCTATTTTATAACCAATCGAAATATCTTTCATCCGCAGAACCTGACCCAGCGAAACAATGCCCCGATAGAGTGAAATCTTTATCATAATGGCATACATGCGCCGAGATGCCTTGGCTATAAAAACGGGGTCAGATGTCTCATATTTCTTGTAAACCCGCAAAACTCTATCAGAAAGCGTATTCGCCGTGCCATAAAAAAGATTACTGATATTGCTGCCGTGTTCTCTGATAAGAACCTGCGGCCGGGCTAACACCAGTACGGAGTCGTTCTGCTCTTGGAGAACCCGTAGCCAATAGTCATAATCTTCACAGCCTGCCATAAGGGGATTTTCATCGAGCAAACCGATTTTGTCAACCAATAATTTCTTAATTATAACAGTTGAATTAACTATCCGGTTACTCCAAAGCTGTTTGCGAAAAGAAATGCGATTATTCGTCACCGTGCGATAAATACGGCGTTTAAGCCGTGTCGCATTGTTGTACCAGTACCCATTGGAACACACCATCATGAGCGAACTATCGCCGGAAAATGCCTTTATTTGATTCTGTAGTTTTTCCTTAAACCATATATCATCCGAATCAAGAAATGCAATATAGTGCCCCCGCGCGGCCTGTATGGCCTGATTGCGGGATGCCGCGATAATGCCATGGTTGCGAAAATTAATCAAGCGGATCCGGGGGTCGTTGAATCCGGAAACGACGGCAATAGTATTGTCATCGGAAAAGTTATTGACCACAATCGCTTCCCATGAAGTATAGGTTTGCGCCCGCACGGAATCAAGGCATTCTTTGAGGAACGCCGCCTGATTGTATGTCGGGATGATTATGGAAACAAGCGGTTCAGTCATGGTTATTTATATAATCCCTTTATTTTCAACTCACTGAGCGAGGCATCGTACAAGTCAGGTGATATCGGCTGCGCGCTGACCCATCGTGCAAACGCATCGAGGCCCCGTTCAATGCCTGTTGCCGGAATAAACCCCAGCGCTTCGCGAACCTTTGATATATCAGCGATATTATGGCGAATATCTCCCACTCTGTATTTACCATTGACCACCAGCTCTGAACGGGATGCATATATTTCTTTTAAGCACTGGGCGATTTTCAGTACCGTTACCGCCGTTCCCGAACCAACATTACATACAAGCGCATCGGGTTTAGGAGAAAGCACCGCATGGACTGTCGCCGATGCCACATCATCTATATACACAAAATCCCGTGATTCAAGTCCGTCTTCAAATATTTCTATCGTTTTGTTGAGCCGCAGACGGTTTGAAAAAATAGACAAGATGCCCGTGTAGGGATTGGAAAGTGATTGCCCCGGGCCATAGACATTTTGGTACCGCAAAGAAACCGGGGTGATTCCCAGAGGCGGGCACAGCGTCATGACCATTGATTCCTGAATCTGCTTGGTTATACCGTAAAAAGATATCGGATGGATTTTAGCTTCTTCGCTGGTGGCAACAAGAGTAACCCCCCCCCCGCACGACGGACATTTTACCTCGTAATCTCCCTTGTCCATATCCTGCGCGCGGCGGCTCAAGGGATATACCGTTCCGTGCGTCCCGCAGGAATACGAACCTTCGCCGTAAATGGCGCGCGACGAAGCAATCACAACCTTACGCACCGTATGCCTGTTATGGCTGAGGATGTCGAGCAATACCGCCGTTCCCATCACATTGACACGGGCGTAGTGTTCAATATCGTACATGGATTGCCCTGTCCCGGTCTCGGCTGCCAAATGAATCACTGCGTCACATTGCGTCAACAAGGTTTCCATAATCGTCCGGTCGGTTACATCACCGCGATAAAAATGCACACGGTCATCATGGTAATCAAACGCAACGGCATTGCTGCCATGAATCTTTTCCGACAAGTTGTCGATGATATCCACCGTTACATCGGGACAAGACAGAAGTTGCCGCGTGACCGCTGACCCGATAAAACCGCTGCCGCCCGTTATAAGTACTTTCATTTCTTGTTCTCCCCAAAGAATTCCGGCGGGATCGGCCCGCGAACACCACGGACTATGTCCCTCAGTGTCAAGTATGCCACATACTGTAATCGTTTTTTTCTCAACAGTAGTGATCCGACAAAATGCAACAGCAATCGCGTAAATATTTTAGCTAAAACAATGCTTTTAACAATCGGTCTGTTGCAGAACTTCCCATAAAAATAAAAGATATTCCTATTGACGAGGTAATATTCGAATAGTGACGGTTGTTTTGTTCCTGTGGTTTTATTGCATTTATGAAAAACAACGGATGCAGGTTCGTATATCATCGAATATCCTGCCCGAGAAGCACGCAAGGTAAAATCAGCGTCGTCATAATACATAAAATAATCCTCATCCATGAGTCCAATCTGGCGTATAACCGAGAGTGGAACCAGCAAACAACAGGTAGACGCAACCCCAATGCGCTGTTTGCGATTCATCTCCTCGCTTTCAAGCGGATAATAATGGTAACCAATGGGACGAGAAGTCCACCAGTCAATATCTGAACCTATCCAATGATCCAGACGGCGTTGATCAAAATAACAGACAATCTTCGGGACTACCAATGCTTGACCGTCAGACAGCGATGCATCGATAAGCCCCGTAAGAAAAGATGGATGCACTTCGGTATCATTATTGAGGAACAATACATAATCAAAATTATTTTTAAGCGCATACTCTATACCCGCATTGTTCCCGCCGGTAACACCGCCGTTGACCGAAAGAAGAATGGGTTCGATTTTCCCTTCATATGATTGAACCAACATGCTTCCCGATGAATCACTTGAACCATTATCAACCATGACAATGCGGCTATTGGGATAATCAATATGCAACAGCGAATCAATGCAAGCGGAAGAATACTCGAGTCCGTTAAAATTAACGATAACGACAGCGACTGACGGTTGAGAGTTCTTACTCGTGGATATCATTAAACTTTGACCTTCTCCCATTGTTGAGTGTCTTTGCTAAATCTCTTTATCACCCGCGCCGGTATTCCAACCGCAACGCAATAATCAGGGATATCATTGGTTACGACAGCATTGGCGCCGATGACGCAATTCTTGCCGATTTTTGCGCCTATAACGCAGGCATTTTCGCCAATCCATGTTCCGTCCCCAATAGAAACCTCGCCTTTAAAAGAAACTCCCTGATGCATGATTGGCGTTTGTATATCGTCATAGTTATGCACATTGTCGGATATGTACACCCTGTTTGCCGTGAGAACATTTTTGCCGATGTGAACCTTGTGAATAGCCACAATATGATTAAAATCACCGATCGCGCATCCTGACTCAATGATAAGCTCCGGTTCATGATCATCGAACTTGCCTGCGAACAACCATGAATATTTTTGGACAACAACATTTCTCCCGATGCTCATAAACTGTGTCCCATTCAATCGCAAAGGATTTATGATGCGGGCCGTGAGTCCCAGAGATTTGAAGCGCCAGCGGTTCAACGCGTGAAAAATTACAACATTTAATAGATAAAGGTAATACTGGATTTTCTTAATCATGGATTGCCCCAGTAATAAATGATGGCACATCGCGGAACCGAGCGGTGTGCTTAGTGAAATATGCATCATCGTTATCCCACCACCGCGAATAAAGCAATGAGTGAATGATGGTATCGGCAAAACGGTATTTTATGATTCTGGCGGGCACGCCGCCCACAATGGCATAGGGAGGAACATCCTTGGTCACCACGGCGCCTGCCGCTATAACCGCGCCCGTACCTATGTTCACTCCGGCAATAATGAGAGCCCGTTCGCCGATCCAAACATCATGCCCTATCGTGGTGCGTTTGAAAGGCATATAATAGTCCGCGTCGCTGAATGTACGGGCGAGAGGCTGAGAAACCGCATAGAACGCGGGATGAGTCGAAACATAGTCCAGCGGATGGCGGCCCAAGCCGATAGAAACATTTGCCGCGATTGAGCAGAATTTCCCCACATCAGCATAAACAACGCTGGTATTGCGCTGAATAAAAGTGTGATTATCGATTGTTGAATTCATAATTGAAACATGCTGAAAAATGACCGCATTCTTGCCCAGATGAGAGGCAGGGTCAATCGTGGCGCCTTTCCAGATGTGACAAGTCGGATTTTTCGCCCGGACTCGGGTTAGCTGCATTGACATCCTGAAATATCTGAGGATGTCATGGAGAACCGTTTTAATGATTTCCATGGGGGCGTTCATTCTGTCCTCCTGATAAGGTCATAGAAAAACTTTTCATTGCGTTCGAGATTATGCCCGTCCAGCGGACCAATATATTGTTCCATCACCTGCCGGGACAAGAAGGCATCAAAGATTGTACTTTGGGCAAAAAAAGCATTTATTTTATCCCTGAGTTCAACCAGGGAGACAGCTGTAACTAGTTCTGAGTCACCATCAAAAGGTGGCAGTATTATTTCGGTATCCTTCTTATAATACACTACCGGTATCCCCATAGCAGATGCTTCAAAAAGGGTCTGGGAATAGATAGAAAGATAAAGATCAGCCTTTTCAAGAACCTGACGGACAGAAGCAGTGTCAAGAATATCGACGCTGATGTCCGGGAAATATTCATGAATGAAATTCACATACTGTGACCGATAACCGTTTGACCTGACTTTAATTATGACTTTTAGTTGCTTTCCAATAAGAATCTGCTCACGCATGACCGTAAGAATATCGTAAAGAAAATCAAACTCATACGCCACATAAGAATTTAAATCAATATTGTTAAATCCGGCTGTCCCGATAACGATTACAGGAATGGCTGCCCGCTGCGCTATCCGGGGAACGGCGGCGTATGCATCCATGCGCGGATCGCCCAAGCAAACAATGTTGTTCATCCCGGCGAAATAATGATCCCTCATTGATAAACCGTATGAATTTATCCATATCGCATCTTTTGCCTCGTCCAAATAGGAGGAGGTCAGCAATCCGTTAATAATCAGGAACACGGGAACACTTCTCTTCCGGCAGTATTCTATCATCAGGCAATTTACAATACCGAGATTAAATGCGGTAAGCATGCCAGTAAGCCGACGATTTTTGAAATACAATTCAATGGAATCAATAACTGCATAATGATAGGCAAGAGTGTTCCGAATTTTGTCAATGAATACACGATATAGCATGTCGCTGATTTTGATACCGTCAATATGCCATGCCGTAGGACGGAGTTCCTCTACAGCTTTCATAAGGACTTCTGCCTGCATCCGATGTTCAGGGGATACTGAATGTATCCGCAAACGCCGTTGCCGGCTGAATACCTTATTTAGATCATATCGACTGGACACAACGGCAAGCTTGTTTGCGTCTTTCAACGCATTGATTAATTTAACGGTAGGAAAATAGTCAACCACAAAAACATGATCGTAGCGATACCCCCCCCCAAAAACGACATCAATAAAAACATAAAGAATATCAATCAAATAAAAAATACATTGTTTTATTCTTGCTTTTAACCCAAGATGTATGCCATACACACGCTCCTGCATCCATCGTTGAATCGGGAAATAATACTCGTCCACAACTTTTCCCAAATTCTCGCGGCAAGTCCATGGTACAGATGAGATGGCAAGGTGAGGCAGTATTTCAGTCACTGCGACATCAGATATTCCCGCAAACAACTTTTCATGTTGAACTGTTTCAAGAGAACGCAGATTAATAAGCAGGCGCGGATAATAGGTCAACTCGTTCCACAACTCAATACGGAGCGCACGACCCATGCTGTATCCGCGGTAACGCAACATATCATTGCCCTGTGCATCCAGATGCCATGATGAAAAAAACTGATAGGTTTCGTAATTGTAACGCTCAATAGTAACGGGGTCAACAATATGGTCAATGTATTCACATATTCCACCGGCAGAGGTTATTTCATTTCGCACGGCAAAATCGAAGGTCAGCACTAAATCCTGTTCCTTGTCATAGGCAAAAGGACAGGACTGCCAAAACTCACGGTTTTGCACCAGGAATATATATCTGAAGCTTCGACGAATTGAAGGTATGGGTTGAATGCTCATGATGTTTGGGCAGCCCATTTTCGCCTGAAAAATTCATAGAACCGGATGAAGTCGCTCCTTTGAACCTTAAATATCCCCGGAACCATAAACGCCAGAATTCCGGCAAGCATTGAATACATCATCCCCGATAGAACAAACTGAACAATATAATGATTATCGTTTACAACATATCGAATACCTAACGATGTTCCCCATGCCAACACCAGCAATACGGCGACTGTCAGGATTTGATGGATTAGAAGTTCCTTATACGACAACCCAAGATAGCGGGTGTTAAACCACAATTGAACATTCGTGCTCAGTATATTGATGACGACCATCTTGACCGCCAGTCCCATGGCACCCAATTGGAGGCATCCATAGGTGCGCGGTCCAAGCAGAAACAGCGTAGTTGGTAAACCAATAGCTATAAACACAAGCCCTATATTGCGGTAGGTCTTCACCCGTTCAGTCGCAAAGAACATGTTAGTATTCAATTGACCGTAGGTCTGATGGATGGGAAACAAACACATAATCATCAGGGGAACTAAAGCGCCGGCATAGGCACTACCACCAAAGAAATGAAGAACTTGCCGCGCCTCAATTACAATAAAACAACAGAAAAAAGCGGTCAGAGTATACAACATCGGGATAAAGCGCATAAAAATATACCGTAACGCCTGATGATCATTTTTTCCAAAAGAAATTGACTGTTCGCGCAGAACAAGCGGAATAAATGCTGAAGTAAACAGAAAACATATTGCACCGATTTGATACGCAAGCGCGTAATATCCTTGCTTCACACTGCCTGAAAACATTTGCAAGAACCAGCGGTCAGCTATTTGTTCAAAAATCGATAAACCAACAAATACTATTAGCGGCAGACAAAAGGCAGCAAATTCTTTGCGATATATCGATGTTTCTGATGATGAGGGTGAATAATCACCAAACAGAGGCATCTTGCTCCGTTTGATGAGCATGGAAAGCAGTAAAACCGTAATCGCCAATATGCTCAGTTGATAAAAGAAATAGTTGCGTAAAGAAAACCATTTCTGCCAAAACATCATAAGTATGATTACAAACCCCAACAGTTTGATAATCATCTTTAGTGATTCGGACCGCACGGTCAAAGCGTAGGCATCCGCCATATCGTTTAATACTGTAGAATAAAATGTAAAGAACGCCCATACCACTGCCAAACCCACATATACCCACTGCTGACCGGGCCAGACAAAAGTGTTCAGCCCGGTAAAAAACGGGACGCTAAACACAATCAAGAGACCGGCAGCAATCATCAGTATTACAATAAAATAAAAACCAACTAATGAACGGTCATCTTGTTTTTTTGAGAGTTTTGTGTAATAAGCAGTCGAAGAGTTGAGATTAAATAAACCGGCTACCTGCTGAAAAAAAGAGGTGAGGAAAGAAAAATTGCCATAGGCAATTGGACCCAACGATCGAGGAACTATCGACTGCGTAACAAGCCCGATAGCAAACCCCGTAAGATTTGTCAGCAGTTTAAATAGATAGCGTTTTTTTAACGACATATTATTTTTTCAATATCAATATTTTTGGCAGTATCATACCGTCAAGTCCGGAATTAATGAATGTTTCTATGGCATCCTGTGCCGTACGGACAATCGGAAAACCATGAAGATTGAGTGATGTATTGAGTACGCCGCCAATCCCGGAAATTGCCTCAAATGCTTTTAAAAGTTCATAATATTCCTTGTTGGTTTCCTTAGACACTAGCTGGGGCCTTACGGTAAAATCATAGGGATGTATAGCCGCCTGAAGATCCTTCCGGGCTTTCAGCGTGCTTTCAAAAGCAATCGTCATGTATTCCGCATTGAGATTCTTAGGATTAACAAGATAATCACTGCTTCGCTCCTTTAATATCGAAGGCGTAAACGGCATCCAAAAATCCCTGAATTTAATTTTTTCGTTTATGAGGCGCAGGTTATCATGTTTGGAAGGATCGCAGAGAATCGCTCGGTTCCCGAGCGATCGTGCGCCGAATTCCATATTGCCTACACAGCGCCCCAAAACCTTGCTTTCTGCAAGAAACCCGGCAAGCATCTCATTTGAAGGATTATCAATCACCAGAAAGCGCTTATCATTTCTGAAAGGAGCTACTACCGCAATTGATTCTTCTACTGTCGGGGCGTAACCAAGATAAGCATGCTTGAGGGTTTTCGGCTGTTCCCCTTTTTCTTTAGCAAGCACAAATGCCGCGCCAATGGCAAGAGATTCGTCGCCGCCGCTCGGAGAGACATAAAAACCCTTTATAATCGGCAGCTCCGCCAGCACTTTGTTGGCTTTTACATTCATTGAGAGACCGCCGCTGTAGTAAAGCACTTCAGCGCCGGTATGTCTCATGACATTGGATATCCATGTAATGAGTATTTCTTCAAGCCAAAGTTGTATACCGGCAGATATTCCGTCGAATCTCATCCCTTCAAACTTTTCCCTGAAATAAAAATACATGTCAGAGGGCTTTTTATTCCATTTGAAATCAAGCCCGTCAACGACCAGTGTTTCTTTATACACTTCATACGCCGGCTTTCGTAGATAATCTTTTGTGTACGGCGCAAGACCCATAACTTTGTATTCGTGTTCGTTGGGTTTCATGCCGAGAAGTAATGTTGTCCAACGATACATTCTCGCCATATTGCACATAGCCGTTCTATGAATCTCTTTAATCGAGTTGTTCTCAATGACACTAATTGTCGCGTTACACCCATCGCCCCAACCGTCAGCGGTAACTATCGCGACTTTTCCTTTATTATCTCTTGGTGAGGCATAATATGCGTAATATGCATGTCCAGTATGATGGTCGACAAATGAAACCTTTTCTGCAGCCGCGCCAAGGTGTTCTTTTACCATCTTGCAGCGCATCGTATTCATGCATTCGCCCCATTTATCTTCGGGGGTATCCTTCATGAATGAGTAGTCATAATAAATGCCCGACTTGTCGGAGAATCTCTTTTCTTTCAATAAATCATGATAATATGAGGATTGAGTTTTATCAATAAGAATCTTATGCCAGTATTCGTGCATTTCATTAATATAATCGCCGATTTTATATCTGGTAAGCCTTTTTATGCTCATTTGAAGAGGATCTATGTACTTGCCGGCAAAGGCAACATAATCTATCTGCGCCGGCTTTATCCCGGTGCTTATCAGTATAGAATCAATTGCTTGCTTTGGGTACTCGGTATCATTTTTGATTCTTGAAAAACGCTCTTCAGAAGCGCATGCAATAACTTCTCCGTCTTTAATTAAAGCCGCAGTACCATTGTGATCTTCGTTGATGCCTAAAATAATCATGATATTCCCTTTTTAGTGATTTATGAAACCGTTAATCCTTTGTGCCACCGCCCCAGACCGTATGCTTGAGTTTCCATTCGCCATCGACTTTTTCCCATAGATTCGGCGTAAGGGATCGATAGTAGTTTACCACCTCCCAGAACTCCGGCTCGGTGATGCCCAGATAATTTAAAAATTCCGGAAAATACTTTTTAGGGAAAGCGCCGTCGTAGCGTTTTACCAAGGCGATACCGTCCTCGCGGGTTAAATGCCCGTCGCGGATTTCGTGCGCGGCGTCAGATGTGGCGCGGGCGATGCCGAATTTTATGTAGGCAAGATAGAAATGAAAACCATCCGTTTTATCGTCTATACTTGCGTATTTTGAATAGGTCCCCTCGGAATGCTCGGGGTTCGCCTGAAAGCCCGTGTTTTCCAC
>Ga0073936_10003082_pt1 | contig 24265 bp, 16 predicted proteins | sample AliMusrvi5mmetaG_FD_87041 | JGI IMG/M metagenome (GOLD analysis project Ga0073936, IMG submission 87041) | Freshwater lake bacterial and archeal communities from Alinen Mustajarvi, Finland, to study Microbial Dark Matter (Phase II) - Alinen... | ecosystem: Environmental > Aquatic > Freshwater >... | reverse complement strand
GAAGAGAGTGACAGGCTCAAATCGGCATTTCTGGCAATGATGAATCATGAATTGCGAACCCCGCTAACTCACATCCTGGGTTTTAGCGAATTGATTATGTCCGGAGTATCTGCCGAGGATAATCTCAGTTTTGCATCAAGTATTCAGTCAAGCGGCCAGAATCTCCTTTCTATTATTGAAGGGGTATTTGACCTGGCCATTATGGACCATTCAAAAGTAAAACCGAGTAATCAAACTTTCAACCTGATGGACCATTATATGGAAAACAGGGCTTCCTTCGATCATATCCTGAGAACTTCCGGCAAACATGAATTAATAAAACTGATTTTCAGGCCCGATACACACTGGCTTTCCAGTTATGTCACTGCCGACCGCGGTAAAATCAACCAGGTATTAACCAATCTGTTTAAGAATGCTGTAAAATTCACGCAAGAAGGGACCATTGAATTTGGCTTTCATATTGAAAACGAATCGAGGATTAATTTTTATATAAAAGATAGTGGGATAGGGATTCCTGAGGAGAAACAAAGTGTTATCTTTGACTATTTCAGGCAGGTTGATGATTCCTATACCCGGGTTTATGGAGGGATAGGGGTTGGATTGGCTATCTCGAAAAAAATAGCCAGTATCCTCCAGGGTGAATTAAAAGTAACTTCAAAACCGGGTGAAGGGAGCATCTTTTCACTTTCTCTTCCGGTTGAATTATCCTATATCAAAGATTGATCATCTTAAATCGTAGCCAAAGGGGTAAATAGCGAGCCGCATAAGTTTAAAATGCTGTAAACCAAAAGGAATGCCTATAATGGTTAGACAAAGTAAAATTCCAAATAAGAGTTCTGCCAGGGCTATCCAAAGGCCTGCGAAGATTAGCCAGATCAGGTTAAAAAGAAATGAGATCACGGGAATTGAACCCCCTGACGGAACCACTTTCCGCCCAAAAGGCATCAGATGAGCTAATCCAATCTTCATAGCCTGAAATCCCCAGGGTATTCCTACAATTGTCAGGCATAAAAGAAAACCTCCCCAGAGATATCCAAAACAAGTGAATAATCCGCCACAAATCAACCAGATGAGATTGCCAATTAGTCGCATAAGTACAGTGATTTAGAGATTGATTGATCTGTGCAATTTACGAAATTGTTTCCATTTATCAAAATTAAAATCTCCAACCTCCACAGACTTAAGTTAAGCCTTCATTCCTTCATTCCTTCATTCTTAATTCGTCTTTCGTCCCTCAATCCAGCTTATAATTTTTTCAGAGTCGGGTTTCTCCTTTGGCGATACAAATCCGACCAATTGACCTTGTTCATTAATCATGAATTTCTGGAAATTCCACTGCACATCAGCATCAACGACTCCATTCAGTGATTTGGATGTCAGCCATTTATATAATGGGTCGATATCGTCGCCCTTAACCGAAATTTTTGACATCATCGGGAAGGTAACTCCATAATTTTTAGTGCAAAATTCCTTGATTTCGGCATTTGTTCCGGGTTCCTGGCTCATGAAATTGTTCGCAGGAAATCCTACAATCACAAAGTTTCGATCCCTGTAAGAATCATATAGCTTTTGAAGCAAAGCATATTGAGGGGTCAAACCACATTTGGAGGCTGTATTAACCACCAGTACCTTTTTACCTTTTAAGGCAGACAAATCGAATGGTTGTCCGTCAAGGGTGGTTGCTTTAAAATCATAAAGTGTTTTTTGCTGGGCAATTGCTCCTGCCATCAGGGTCAGCATAAAAATTGAAAGAAATAATTTTTTCATATTACGACTTTTTAATTGTTTAACATTAACTGTATGTAAAAACTATTATAACAGATATATTTACGAAATGTTCCGTTTACGGTTATTTTTATGAAAAAACAACGAAAACCACGATGCCTGTGATATTCAGGAATCTATTCCGTATATTCTTTTGTCTGACATTTCTGTGCAATCAGGTTGTTGCTCAGGATGTGCCTGCTATTCAATTCGTGAATCCATTTATTGGCACCTCGAATACCAGAACCCCTTCTCTTTGGGGAAGCGAAGGTGGTACCTATCCGGGGGCAGTTGCACCCTTTGGTTTTGTGCAACTAACACCTGAAACCAGAGCTGGCGATTCAAATGGATATAATTACCAGGATACCACTATCTGTTATTTTAGCTGCATCAATCATCTGACCGGGTACCCGGATGGATCGTCAGGAATGATTCGCATAATGCCTGTCGAAGATGGGTTAAATATTCAATCCGGCAAATTTAATCGCACCTATAACCATCGTGACGAATTAGCAGTGCCCGGTTTTTACAGCGTGTTATTTCGGGATAATGGGACACTTACAGAAATTTCTGCTGCGGAACATTCGGGAATGTTTCGATTTAGTGTTCCACCTCGCTTGAAACTGAAGATTTTTATAGGTGACCCTGGTAAAATTGAAACTGTTTCAACGAGAGTTTTAAGCGGTGAAACCTGTCACGCATTACTTTCTTTCAGTAGAGATATTCTAACCAAAGAAGAGATTCCAGGTGGATGCCTTCTGACTTTTGCACCTGTTGAACATGGGAAAAATGTTTTGGTCCTCAAAATCGGGGTCTCACCGGTTGATTTTGAAAGTACCCGAAATAACCTTCAGTCAGAAACCGACAATCTCAGTTTTGATCAGTTTAAAATTCAAAATCAACTGAAATGGAAGAAGGCCTTATCAGTTATAACGGTGGAAGACACTGCAATAATTGCTAAAACTGTCTTTTATACAGCACTTTACCATTCTATGCTTATGCCATGGATCATCTCGGATGTCAAAGGAAACTATAAAGGTGGAGACGGAACAGTTCACCAAACCAAAGGGCAAAATCAGTATGGAGGGTTCTCCGCCTGGGATACCTTTCGCTCTCTTCATCCACTATTGTGTTTGATCGCTCCGGACCGGCAGCAGGATATGATCCTTTCAATGCTGGATGAATTCGAACAATCTGGCATGTTGCCGATCGGGCCCATGACTGGAAATCATGTCATTGATATTCTCGTTGATTCTTACCTGAAAGGGATTGATCGTTTTGACAAAGTGCTGGCATATAAAGCAATGAAAGCATGTTTAGAAGCAGCGTCAGGTTCAAAGGATTTTTCGGCTTATGCAAGCCTTGGATATGTCCCGGCTTCCTGTTCTGAATCGGTGACCAAAACAGTCGAATTTGCTTATGATGACTGGGCTTTGTCGCAGTTTGCCGGAAAGGTAACGGGCGACCAGGATGAATATAACAAATTAGAGAAAAGGAGTTTTAATTACCGTAATCTTTTCAATCCAGAGGCGATGGCCTTATTGCCCCGCCAGGGAAATAAGTTCAACCTGAATCCGGGCAATTCAGGTTTTAAAGAGGGAGATCCATGGAGCTACTCGATGTTTGTCCCCCAAAACCCCATCGACCTGATCAACCTTTTTGGAGGAGATGCAGAATTTGCAGAACACCTTGACAGTGCTTTGAGAAAGCAGTTCATCCTGTTTGATAACGAACCGGTTCTTCATGTTCCTTATCTTTTTAATTATGCCAACCGGGCTGACTTGACGCAAAAATGGGTGAGAAATCTTTTAACGACTCATTATACACCATTCCCATGGGGATTGCCAGGAAACGACGATCATGGCGCCATGTCAAGCTGGTATGTTTTCAGTGCGATGGGCTTTTACCCTTTTTGCCCGGGCAGGCCAGTTTATGATTTAGGTTCCCCCATTTTTAAGAAGGTGACTATTCACATGCAAAATGGAAAGAAATGGGTCATCCGGACAAAAAATAATGGAGAGGATCGGCTATTTGTTAAAAGTATCGGGCTCGATGGACTACCCTTTAACAAATCATGGATAACTCATTCGACGATTGACAGGGGAGGCGAACTAATTTTTGAAATGGATAACGTTCCTCATCCGGTAAGCAGGGATGTTTTAACGGATGTTCTGCCTTCCGAAACAATAAAAGTAACTGATTTTCAGTTTACCGGATTTTACCCTTCACAGAAGCAGGTTAACCCGGACCAGTTATTCTACGTCAATTTCACACTCAAAAACAATGGAAGTAAAGGGACTAAGATTGTTAGGCTATTTGTCGACGGGAAAGAATATGCAAAAAAGAATATTCTGCTTGATGAAAACCTGGTAAAAAAAGATTCTATTCATTGCCGCCTCTATCCTCTGGGCACACGATTGATTAGGCTGGATCAGCTTAAAGAGCAATCCATTGAAGTTGTTCCGCAATCCAACAGTATCTCCTTACCCATTCAAGTAATTGATCTTAGTTGCAAGGCAATTGTAAAAATCAATACTCCACTGAATTATTCCTTTCTGATGCAAAATAAAGGTGGCATCGATGAGACTGCAACGATCTCCGTTTTAGTGGATGATTCCATCTGCGAAAAGCGAGTCGTTTCGCTGGCACCGGGGGAAATTAAAAAAATGGAGGGAAGGCTGCTTTTTAAAAAAGATGGCTTTCACAGACTTCAGGTTGGATCAAAATTGAATCACATCAAGATTTATGAAAAGAATATTAATTCCGGGGTTATAGATTTGGTTGTCAGTAATACGGCTAAGGGAGATACGATCAAAGATCAGTCAGGACTATGGAATAATGGACTGATCCATGGAAGGTCCGGTGATCCTGCTCCTTTTTTACAGGCTATTAAAGCCGATTCAATTTGTTATGCAGTAATTCCCAATGCTAAAAGTCTGGATAATCTGGATGAGAGGATTACCATAATGGCCTGGGTTAAACCAACTGGAAATAACAGCGGATTGGCAGATATCATCACCAAGGGCGATTTTATTGCGCTTCAATCTTCCGGCAGCAAATCGCTTTCGTGGTTCGCAGGTGGATGGGGCAGAGGAAGTTGCAGCGCTGATCTTCCGGATAACTGGATGAATAACTGGCACCATATCGCAGGAGTAGCTGACGGGAGAACCCTTAAAATATATATAGATGGGGTGGAATCCGGTTCCGTGACAATAAATCCTCCGGTTAATCTCTCCTCACCTGCAAGATGGATGTTAGGGCGGAATGAAGAATTTCCTGACCAGCGATTTTTTGATGGATTTGTCAATCATTTTAAGATCTTTGTTGAACCATTAAGCGAAGCGGAAATTTTATCGGAAATGCAGAACGGGAACCCGAAGAAAGAAAACTAAAGGACAATTTGTCTATTGTTCTGCTATTTAGTAATGTATACCGTAATTAGAAACTTATAAAACTGAGTCCTTATGACCTCAAGACGTGATTTTTTTCTGAAAAGTGCCGTGATAGCAGGAGCAACAGCGTTTCCCGCAATTAAAGTAATGGCGGATGATCCGGTTCAGACTATCGCCACAACTACCGGGAAATTACCTTATAAAAATACGTACATTAAAAATGTGTTTGTCACAGAAAATGATTTCCGCAATGCCAAACCCAACATTATCGCGTCACCTGGTTTCCTGAAAGCAAAGGAGATACTGCCGGTTCCGTACTGGAAAGGAAACGAAACGGCCATTGACATGTACTGGAAAACCTGGGAAATTGCCTTCCGGAATATTAAAGATCCTGCACCGGCTTCAGGATTCATAACCTCTTACATTGATACCGCTTACAATGGCAATATTTTCATGTGGGATTCCAATTTTATCACTCTTTTCACCCGTTATGGTTCACGCGCTTACCCTTTTCAGAGAACATTGGATAATTTCTATGCCAAGCAGCATCCGGATGGTTTCATTTGCCGCGAAATCTGGGGAAATTCTGGTGAGGACTGCTTTAACCGGTACGATCCTACCAGTACCGGACCCAATCTGATTCCATGGAGTGAAATGGTCTATTTTGAGCACTTTGGAGAATGGGACCGGGTTAATAAAATATTTCCAGTGCTTGTTGCTTATTATCAATGGCTTAAGCTAAACCGAACCTGGCAGGATGGGTCTTACTGGTCGAGTGGTTGGGGAACCGGCATGGATAATCAGCCACGCGTTCCAAAGAACTATAATCCGATCTTTTCTCACGGCCATATGACCTGGCTGGATACCTGCCTGCAGCAGCTTTTTATTGGAAAATTGCTTGTTGAATTTGGATTTTATGTCGAACGATGGCAGGAGATCGAAGAGATTGAAGATGAAACTAAATCGCTTAAAAAACTGATCCGTGAAAAACTCTGGAATCCGAAAACCTCTTTCTTCTATGATAAATATGCTGATGGTAGCCAGGGAACACTGATGAGCATTGGCGCTTACTGGGCGCTGTGGAGTGATATCCTGAATAAGGATGAATTAAAAGCATTTGTATCCCACCTGTTTGATCCGGTGACTTTCTACCGCAAACACCCGGTTCCCTCCATGCCCGCCAACCACGAAAAATACCAGGCAGATGGCAGGTATTGGGAAGGTGGGGTCTGGGCTCCGACCAATTATATGGTAATTAAAGGACTTCAACGAAATGGTCTGAACAAACAGGCCTTTGACCTGGCACAAAAACACCACGAACAGGTTGCAGAGGTGTTTAAAAAAACAAATACCTTTTATGAATATTATGCTCCGGAAGCGACTGAACCGGGATTACTTGCCCGTCCGGACTTTGTGGGTTGGACAGGACTTGTTCCGGTGGCTCTACTCTTTGAATCGATCTTTGGCATCAACCCTAACTTCCTGAAAAAAACGATTGAATGGCATGTTAATCTGACAGATGAACATGGGATTGACCGCTATCCGATCGGACCCGATGGCATGCTATCCCTGAAATGTGCAGCAAGAAGTTCAGTCAAACAACGCCCTTCAATTGAAATAAACTCAAATCTGGAATTTAAACTTTTACTTACGTGGGAAGGCGGATCTGAAACATTTCAGGTAAAAGCCGGGCTTAATACGATTTAGTTAATCTCAGCGGTTTCTGGTCCTGAAATAGGTTTACAGATTCTGTAAACAAAATTCAGGACGGGTTAATTTCTGGAATAAGTTTGAGAAAAAATATCAGATATTGGTTTTGGTACAGATTTAGTCCTTTTTAAAGGCTGAAATGTATTCACTGGGGGTTAATTTCATAACCCGCTTAAACTGGTCGTTGAAATGAGATAAATTATTAAAACCACTCTCCATTCCTGCCATGGAGATATTCATTTTTCCATCAACCATCAGTTTACAGGCATGTCCGATTCTCATTTCATTCAAAAAAGAGAGAAATGTTTTGCCGGTATGTTTTTTAAAATACCGGCAAAAAGCAGTTGGAGAGATATTTACAGTACTGGCAACATCTTCAAGTTTAATGGGTTTGTTAAAATTCAGAATGATATGTTCGTGAATTTTGTTAAACCGATAAAAATCGAAGGTATTAATAGTTTTTGAATAGCCGATACTTGCATGATATTTATACTCCCTGGTATTTGCCATCATATCGAGTAACAGAATCAGTTCTGTAATCCTGCTTATGCCCGAAAGCTGGAAAATCCTGGCTATCTGGTCTCCTAACGTTTTTCTGCTTTTGCCAAGAAATTGAACTCCTCGTTGCGTCTTCTTCAGAAAGTCACCAATCGCATTCATCTCAGGCAATTTGATAAAGTTACTATCAAAAATTTCTCTTCTAAACTGGATAATCAACGCCTTTATTCCTGAGGTATCGGTCCCGTCAGAATATTTACGGTCACTCTTCCACCAATGAGGGACATTCTCTCCAATAATGCTAATCTCCCCATCTGCAAAGCGATGAATACCATCCCCGACATAACTGGTTCCTGAACTTTTGGCTACAAAAAGAATTTCGATTTCGGGATGGAAATGCCATGGCACCGCAAAATGTGGCCTTTCTTCATCGAAAAAAATGACCGATTCAGTAGGTATTGCAGCAAGTTTCTGATAAAATGGTTTCATAAAATCCAACAATTAGCCGAAATAATATAATCCGGTTAAAAAATGCTAAAATAGCATTATATTTAGATAAAAATGCCTAAAGGCGGAGAAAAAATTGATACTATGTTTGTTTTGACTCAACAAGGACAAAACTGACTAATGAAACAATTTGCAACGATCGACTGGATTGTCTTCCTCGGCTATGCCTCCATTATTGTTTTTACAGGATTATGGGTCTCCCGGTCAAAGAAAGGAGAACAAAAAACAACTTCCGACTATTTTCTTGCCGGTCGCTCTTTGCCATGGTGGACAATTGGAGCCGCCTTACTGGCTGCCAATATTTCGGCTGAACATTTTATTGCCATGTCAGGGTCTGGTTATGCGGTCGGATTAGCCATTGCTGCCTACGAATGGATAGCCGCGATTGTGCTGATTTTTGTTGCCAAATATTTCCTTCCGGTTTTTATTCAAAAGGGAATCTACACGATGCCCCAGTTTTTGGCTCAGCGTTACGACAAAAGAGTAAGTACCATTATGGCTGTTTTCTGGGTGTTGGTCTACATTTTTGTAAATATGACAGCCGTTCTCTACCTGGGAGCTCTGGCCATGGAAAAAATTATCGGTGTTCCGATGGTCTATGGAATTATCGGGTTTTCGTTTTTTTCAGCGGTTTACTCTTTGTGGGGAGGGATGAAAGCTATTGCCTGGACCGATGTGATCAATGTTACAGTGTTGATTTTTGGAGGATTATTGACCACTTTCCTGGCCGTTAGTGCCCTTGGCGTTGACCATGGGTTCTTCTCCGGATTTATCGAACTGATACACAAGGCTCCCCATAAATTTCATATGATTATTGCAAAGGGGACTATCTTTGTCCCTGATGGTGCAGGAGGCAAGAAAGATGCTTTCCTCGATCTTCCCGGTCTGGGGGTCGTACTAGGTTCAATGTGGCTGACCAATTTTGCGTTCTGGGGATTTAACCAGTTCATTATTCAACGCGGATTGGCAGGGAAAAGTCTCAAGGAAGCCCAATATGGAGTGGTCTTTGCCGGTTATCTGAAATTATTAATACCCCTTTTGGTTGTGGTTCCGGGAATTGCAGCGTTTGCCCTTGGAGCTGATCTGGCAAAATCGGATGAAGCCTATCCATGGTTGCTGAGTAATATTGTTCCTGCCGGAATTAAGGGACTCGCCTTCTCCGCTATTGCAGCAGCTGCAGTCTCTGCCCTTAGCTCAATTGTAAACAGTGTTTCTACTGTTTTTACAATGGACATTTATAAAGCCCATTTAAGGAAAGGGACCGAAGATAAAAAACTGGTCATTGTCGGACGCGTTGTCGCCCTGATCGCTTTGATCATCGCCACCTGTGTGGCTCCGCAACTTAGGACACTTGATCAGGCATACCAGTATATCCAGGAGTACACCGGGTATATTTATCCCGGCGAATTCTTAATCTTTTTTTGCGGACTTTTCTGGCGCAAGTCAACCGCAACGGCTGCAGTCTGGATTGCCCTGCTTACCATCCCGCTGGGAATTCTGCTCAAAGTTATTAACCCGGGCCTCCCTTTCATCTTAAGAATCGGGTATGTCTTTATTATCCTAACCGTTGTAATGATTGGATTGAGCCTGCTTGACAAATCACATCAGGTTGAAAATCAATTTGCAGGTGACCTTGCAAAAAGAAGAACGGTTAAACTTGGATGGAGAATCATAGCTATAGCCGCTTTTGTTGGCCTTGTTGCAGCCTTTTTTGTGGTGCCTCTGCGAAATCTGGCTATCGAGGCTATATATGTCCTGGTCACCGGATTTATTTTGATCGGTACTATATTGATATTCAATTCTTCAAGTCAAACCATGAACGAAAAAGGGTTGATTATCGAACGTTCGATGTTTAAAACTACGGATAAATTCAACATCGCAGCCATCGGTATTTGTGGGATATTGGCAGTTCTTTACGCATGTTTTTGGTAACAAACGGCTTTCGGCGATTAGCGGCTAGCCGCTAATTACCAGTAAATAAATCGATTGATATAAATGAATTTATGAGAGTCTCTATTAAAAAATTATATAAGGAAGCATACGGCAAATTTGGCATCGGGGCATTTAATGTATTCAATGCAGAGCAGGTGCATGGGGTATTCAGTGGAGCCTCTAAAGTATCAGCGCCGGTTATCATTCAGCTAACTCCTGTTGCCCGTGAATACCTCCATCCTGAAATGTTGGAAGGAATCTTAACCGCTGCCGGGAAAATCTATCCGAAGGTCACTTTTACTGTTCATCTCGATCATGGAAATTATATACATTGTCTAAATGCGATCGAATCCGGATATTACAATTCCATTATGATCGACGCGTCGCATGAAACTTTTGACGAAAATGTTCGGATTACCAGTGAGATTGCAGAACGTGCTCATGCCAAAGGGATTGCGGTCGAAGCGGAATTAGGGGTGTTAAGTGGTGTTGAAGATCATATTTCAATCGATGAGAAACTTGCCTTGTACACCGATCCCCAACAGGCTGAGGAATTTGTCCGTCGGACTGGTTGTGACAGCCTGGCTGTTGCCGCGGGAACAAGCCATGGCGCCTATAAATTTTCAGGGGGAGAGGGATTGCAACTGAATATTTTAAAAGAGATGCAACAGAGAATTCCGGGATTCCCGTTGGTTCTTCATGGCGCATCTGCAGTTCCGGCAGAGGAGGTGAACCGGATTAACCTTGCCGGTGGAACAATAAGCCCAGGCGCTAAAGGCACAAATGATGAGGAATTACTAAAAGCAATCAACTTTGGTGTTTGTAAAGTGAATATTGCCACCGATATGCGCCTGATCTGGACCCGAATCCATCGTGAATTTTTTCGTGACTCCCCCGAATTATTTGACATGGTAATTCCCGGTAAAACCTATATGAATGTTCTGGAAGCTTTTGTGGCTCAAAAGTGCACTTTTTTAAAATCCAATAACAGAAATTAAAATGAAAAGAGATACAAAATGCCCCCTCATTGCCAGGGCAACTACTTCAGGTTCTGTTTACCAGAGCATTACATGTGCAGAGGCAGGATGGGAATTTCTAAATTTCGAGGCCCGTACTCTAATAAAGGATGAGCGATGGTCGCACATCACCGGGAATTATGAATTACTTATTGTTCTGTTGGGTGGAAATTTTTCAGTTCAATCGGAATTAGGGAGTTGGCAAACCAAGAATGGCCGGAAAGACGTTTTCAGCGGTTTGCCCCACGGATTATACCTTCCACCAAACACCTCATTCATTCTTACAGCCGAAAGCCAGGCACTCGATATAGCCTGCAGCTGGGTTTTATCGGATGAGAGCTTTCCACCCTCCTTTATTACACCGGACGATGTGGAGAAAATGGGTATTGAATATCGTGGAGGAGATAACGCAAGCCGTCAGATCAACCGTTTGCTTCCTCCGGGTTCAGCCTGTCACAAGCTCGTTTGTGTTGAAGTATACACCCCTTCAGGAAACTGGAGCTCTTTCCCTGCCCATAAACACGACAGCAGGAAGGTAGATCCAATTTCGGGTCAATTGCTGGAAGCAGAACTTGAAGAGATCTATTTTTACAAGATTGATAAGCCTCAGGGTTTTGCTTTACAAAAAGTCTATACTGATGACCGAAGCCTCGATGAAATTGCTGAAGTCAATAATAATGATGTTGTACTGATCCCAAAAGGTTACCATCCGGTAATTGCTGGTCATGGATACAATGTTTATTACCTGAATTTCCTGGCTGGAAGTGACCAGAGTCTGGCCAGCAGCGACGATCCCGGGCATCAATGGATTTACGGAACCTGGAAAGAGATGGATCCGCGAATTCCGATGGTAACCAGGGAGATGAATACTTTTTAATGCTGAATGGGTCAGGCAACCAAATGAAAAATTGAATGAATTAAGAAATGAAAAAATGATAGAAAAATCTTATGATGTAATCACTTATGGACGCTCATCCATCGATCTTTATTCGGCCAATATCGGAGCTGACTTTGTGGACATACAATCATTTAATGCATATGTCGGCGGATCGCCCCTGAATATGGCAGTGGGGACAAAGCGATTAGGGCTTCGGTCTGCACTGATTACTGCAATTGGTCAGGATCAGGTTGGTGATTTCCTGCTCCATTTTCTGAAAAAGGAGGGAGTTGAAACAAAATTCATCCCACGCAAACCTGGCTTCCGGACAAGCGCTGTCATTCTGGGTATCCAACCACCGGACAATTTTCCACTGGTTTACTATCGTGAGAATTGTGCAGATTCAAAAATTTCAATCGATGATGTCATATACGCAAATGTCGGCGATTGCCGGTTATTCGAAATCTCGGCTACAGCCCTGAATGTTGAGCCTTCACGGTCAGCCGGATTCTTTGCAGCCGAAGAAGCGGTCAAAAATAATGTTCCGATCTTAATTGATCTGGACTTTCGTGCAGATCAGTGGCACGACCCACGCTCTTTTGGGGTAACTACCCGGGCGTATCTGCAAAATTGCACCATTGCACTTGGGACTGAAGAGGAAATTCTTGCCACCATGTTAAGCGATCCTAATCAGATCAGAATAACGAACCAGCAGATTTCGGCCCCTGAGATTCGCGGAAATTTAGAGGCTGCTATTCACAAAATTATGGCTCTGGGCACTGAAGCCTTAATTGTAAAAAAGGGAGCTAAAGGTTCAACAGTTTTCCTTAAAAATGGTGAGATTATTGATGTTCCGGGCTACCAGGTCGAAGTGATGAATGTCCTGGGGGCCGGCGATGCTTTTGCAAGCGGCTTCATTTATGGATACCTCAACGATTGGGATTGGTATAAATGCTGCCGGATGGGAAATGCCTGCGGTGCTATCCTGGTTACTAAACCCGGGTGTTCTAATTTCAATCCAACGCTTGACGAAGTGATGAAATTTATCGGTGAAAAGGGGGGATTTTAGAAAATGGCAATTGGCTATTAGCGGCTGGCAGACAGCTGTCAGTCGCTTTTCTTAAATATTGCAAGCCAAATTTTGAATAAACAGTAACAAAATGAAAACACAACAAATGACAGTTGGACAGGCTGTAATTAAGTTCCTTAAAAACCAGCATGTTGAACGCGATGGCATTGAAAATCCGTTTTTTGCAGGATGTCTGGGTATTTTTGGACATGGGATTATCGCTGGTGTTGGTCAGGGGTTGACCCAGAATACAGATTTTCGTTACATTATGACCCGAAATGAGCAATCTTCGGTCCATATCGCCATCGCCTATGCGAAGATGAAGAACAGGATGGGCACTTTTGCCTGTATCTCTTCCATCGGCCCTGGGGCTACCAATATGATCACAGGTGCTGCCTGTGCAACAATTAACCGCATACCGGTGCTGATTATCCCGGGTGATCTTTTCGCCACCCGTAGTGTTGGACCGGTTTTGCAACAATTGGAATCTTCCTCAACTCAGGACATATCGGTCAATGATTGTTTTAAACCTGTTTCGAAATACTGGGACCGAATTAACCGGGCTGAGCAACTGGTTACCTCCTTACCCGAAGTAATGCGTGTGCTCACCTCTCCATCGGATACAGGTACCGTAACCCTCTGTTTACCTCAGGATGTGCAGGCCGAAGCCTTCGACTTTCCAGAGGAACTGTTCCGGAAAAGGGTATGGAGAATTGAGCGTCCCCGACCCGATATTTCCGCTATCAACGAAGCTGCCAGGCTGATTAAAGGTTCTAAAAAGCCGGTGATCATTACCGGAGGTGGGACGATTTATAGTGAAGCCACCCTAATATTGCAGCAACTGGTCGAACGCACCGGAATTCCGGTTGCCGAAACGTTTGCAGGTAAAGGGGCACTTCGATATGACCACCCATGTAATCTGGGTGCAGTTGGAGCAACCGGTACACCGGGCGCCAATGAAATAACAGGGGAAGCCGATTTAGTTATTGGGATAGGGACCCGTTACAGTGATTTTACAACCGCTTCTAAAACAGCCTTTCAGAACCCCAATGTAAAATTCATCAATTTAAACATTGCCAGCTTCGATTCAGGGAAACAAAGCGCATTACCCCTCACCGGAGATGCAAGGGTATGCCTCGAAGAACTCAGTGAATTACTGACAGACTATAAAGTTGCATCCGAATACAGCAATCATGTCAAAGAACTTAACCAGGCCTGGGACAGACAGGTCTCCGAATTCTATCAGGTAAAGGGTGATCTTCCGGTAAGTCAGCCCGAAGTAGTTGGAGCTGTGAATGATTTCGCCGGACCCCGCGACGTAGTCCTCTGTGCTGCAGGAAGCCTGCCAGGTGATCTTCACAAACTCTGGAGAACCTCTGATCCGAAAGGGTTTCACCTCGAATATGGCTATTCTACCATGGGATATGAAATTGCTGCAGGAATAGGTGCCAAAATGGCCTGTCCCGATCGGGAGATCTATGTGATGGTTGGGGATGGCAATTACCTGATGATGAATAATGAAATTGTTACAGCCATCCAGGAGGGGATTAAATTTACGATTATCCTTCTGAATAACAACGGGTTTGCAAGTATCGGGGGATTGTCGCAGTCAATAGGCTCAGAGCGCTTTGGAACCAAATACCGGTATCGCGACCTGGAGACCGGGCTCTTAACCGGTGAAACCCTTCCGGTCGATTTTGCTCAGAATGGCCGAAGTCTTGGCGCTCATGTCATCGAGGCTCATGATATTGATTCGCTCAAATCAGCGCTTAATGATGCAAAAAAGCAAACACAAACAACGGTGATAACTATTGAAACAAGCCTGACTAAAGGGGTCCCCGGTTATGCGTGGTGGGAAGTGGCGATAGCCGAAGTTTCAGAGCAATCTACTGTGCAACAAGCACGTACAGAATATATGGAACATAAGAAAAAACAACGATACTATTTATAAACGAAAAATAAAAAATGATCTTGACAAGGTTCTGGCAGAAAATAAAGTTCTGAAAATAATCTGCCAGCCGCGAGCCGCCAATAGCCAGTCGCAAGGAGCTTAAAAAATATCTGTAAAAAGAGAACCAAATATCGTCTAAAACAACTTTAAAAAAGAGATTATAATGCCAACGGTACTAAAAAACTACATCAACGGCCAATGGTGTGAGAGCAGAAGCTCTACATTGATTGAAGTGATTAACCCGGCCACCGGACAAAGGATTTGCAGGGTGCCGGCCGGTTGCAGCCAGGATATTGCGGATGCTGCAGAATCAGCGAATCAGGCCTGGGAAATATGGAGAAACACTCCAGCAATTCAACGTATTCAGTATCTGTTTAAAATGAAGCATGTTCTTGAAACCCATACTGACGAGATTGCCGCTATTTGTACCAAAGAATGCGGAAAAACATTTGCTGAATCAAAAGCGGAAATGACCCGTGCACTGGAAAACATTGAAGTAGCCTGCGGAATTCCCACACTGATGCAAAGCGTATTTTCAGAGGATATTGCAACAGGGGTTGATGAGTTCGTAATCCGTCAGCCATTGGGAGTCGGGGCTTGCATCTCCCCGTTCAACTTTCCGATCATGATCCCTTTTTGGTTTATGCCTTATGCCATTGCCTGCGGAAATACCTATATTATTAAACCTTCCGAGAAGGTCCCGATGACCATGACCCGGATTTTCGAGCTATTCGAAACATTAAATTTTCCCAAGGGAGTACTCAATATGGTTCATGGCGGAAAAGAAGTTGTCGATGCTATTCTTGAAAATCCATTTATCCCTGCCATCAGTTTCGTCGGTTCTACTCCGGTCGCAAAACATGTCTATCAATTGGGAACCCTGAATGGGAAAAGGGTACAGGCACAAGGGGGGGCAAAAAATGCAGTGGTTGTCATGCCCGATGCAGAGATTGAAACAACGGTAAGAATAATCGTGGATAGCGCCTTTGGATGCGCAGGTCAACGATGTCTTGCGGCTTCAGTAGTAATAACTGTCGGAGATGTGGCAGAAAAAATCACCGGAAAGATCGTTAAGCTGGCTCAATCTAAAAAGACAGGTAACGGAATGGTTGGAGAAGTTGATATGGGGCCGGTAATTACAATGGAAAGTAAAGAGCGGATACTCAGACTTATTCAATCGGGGATCGATGAAGGGGCTGAACTTTTACTCGACGGACGTGATGTAAAAGTAACCGGATTCGAAGATGGCAACTTTATTGGACCCACCATCCTTGGAAAAGTTAGCGCTGAGAGCGAAGTCTACAAAACGGAGATCTTTGGCCCGGTGCTTAGTTTCATCAATGTTAAAACCCTGGACGAGGCAATTCAACTGATCAACCTTAACCGTTATGGAAACTCTGCCTGTATTTTCACGCGAAGTGGAGCCGCAGCACGCAAGTTCCGCCATAATGCACTTGCCGGAAATATCGGTGTAAACATTGGAGTGGCAGCCCCTATGGCATTCTTCCCATTCAGTGGCTGGAAGGAGAGCTTTTTCGGCGATCTGCATGGACAGTCATCGCATGCCGTTGAATTTTATACCCAGACCAAGGTGGTCATTGAACGGTGGAATGAGGAATGGTCCCGAAAATTCTGATAGATAAGATTATAACCTCTTTAAAATTTATTCAAAATGATAAAAATTGCTAATGCCCCATGCTCATGGGGGGTTCTTGAATTTGATCTGGAAGGGAAAGCAGCCGGATTTGAACAAGTACTCGATGAAATCAGAGAAACCGGTTACGAGGGGAGTGAACTCGGCGACTGGGGCTTTATGCCTTCTGTTCCGGCGCAATTGAAATGGGAACTTGATTTTCGTGGTCTATCCATGGTGGGAGCATTTGTCCCCATTGCCTTAAAAGATCCTTCCAAACATGCGGCAGGTGTCGGTTTAGCAGTCAAAACAGCTAAACTTATGGCTGATGCCGGTTACCCGGATGCATTCATTGTACTGGCAGATGACAATGGAAGCGTGAAGGAGCGGACCCTAAATGCCGGACGAGTTACACCGGAGATGGGATTGTCGAAATTGGAGTGGCAGATCTTTGCAGAAGGAGCTAACCGGGTGGCCCATGAGGTAAAAACCAAAACAGGATTGCGAACTGTTTTCCATCACCATTGCGCAGGTTATGTTGAAACACCTGATGAAATTGATCAATTATTAGCATTGACCGATCCATCCATTTTAGGTTTAGTTCTGGATATGGGACATTCCCGGTATGGCGGAGGCGATCCGTTGGCTGCCCTGAAAAAACATAAAAACCGGATATGGCATATCCACTTTAAAGATTGTCATCCCGGAATTGCTGCACAATCACGAGTTGAAGGATGGGATTATTTCCAGTCGGTTGGACATGGGGTGTTTTGTGAATTGGGCAAAGGCGGTGTTGACTTTCCTTCTATTGTGGAGGAACTTACGAAACAAAATTATTCCGGATGGATAACAGTTGAACAGGATGTCCTTCCGGGGATGGGAAATCCTGAAGTTTGTGCACTTCGAAACCGGAATTATATCAAATCACTTGGATTATAAACTATTAATTGGACCTAATTAACGTATTAAAATGAAAAAACTAAAACTTGGAGTTATCGGTACCGGAAGGATAGGCAAAGTTCATATTGCAACATTGGTACAAAGTGTTCCTCAGGCAGAAGTTGTAGCAATTGCTGATGCTGACCTTAATAGTGTCGAAAAGGTAGCAAAAGCGTTTGGAATCAAAACTTTCTTTGCCAACTATCGGGATGTGATCGACCATCCGGAAGTGGAGGCGGTGGTTATCTGCTCTCCAACAGACACTCATGCCCAATACATTATAGAAATAGCCCGGGCAGGAAAACACATTTTTTGCGAGAAACCTGTGGATCTCTCTCTGAAAGTAATTCAGGGAGCTATTGAGGAGGTCAGGAAGGCGGGAGTGAAACTGATGGTTGGGTTTAACCGTCGTTTCGATCCCGATTTTTTAAAAATTAAACAATTAGTAGAATCCGGAAAGGTTGGGGACCCCCATATTCTGAAAATAACCTCCCGTGATCCTGCACCACCACCTGCCGAATATAGTGCAGTCTCCGGAGGGATGTTTATGGACATGACCATCCATGATTTCGATATGGCCAGGTATATTACCGGGAGCGAAGTTACTGAGGTCTATACCAATGCCACTGTGTTAGTGGATCCGGAAATCGGTAAAGCCGGTGATGTCGATACAGCCATTATTACGCTCACCTTTGCCAATGGGGCGATCGGGGTCATTGACAATAGCCGCAAGGCAGTGTACGGCTATGACCAGCGTATCGAGATTTTCGGATCAAAAGGGATGGCTTGCGCCGATAATAATTATCCTGAAAATCACCGCTATTTTGCAGCTGACGGAGTCCACGGTTCGTTACCACTTAACTTCTTTATGGAAAGGTACCTCGAATCTTATGCCAATGAGATGAAAATCTTCTGCGAGGCTGTCATTAATGATTTACCGCTTCCGGTTTCAGGAGATGACGGACTACAATCGGTCGCCATTGCTCTGGCTGCAAAAAAATCATATTTAGAACATCGTCCGGTGCTGCTTTCCGAAATCTTTTAGCTGTTTTAGTTTTCAGTCTGTTATTTCGTTGCCGATTCTTCTGTATATGTGATAATTATATGGGGAAAGGCAACTGCTTTAGGTTCCTTGATAAGACAATTCAGGCTCTTAAATACTATTCTGTTTTGTGTTAAGATATGTTTTTAAGACTACTATATATATTCATTTTTACTATTTACACAATCACTAAAATCACTAATTATGAAATGGAAGTCAATTTTTAAAACGCGTACAGCTCTGCTACTTATCGTAGGCGCTGTTGTATTTTCTTCCGGAGCTTATGCCAGTTCATTCTCAGGGCAAAATATTTCCGGAAATCCAGGCATTGCCGCACCGGTAAAAATCACCGGGAAGGTAACTGATGCAGCCGGTGTTCCAATACCTGGAGTAACGGTTATTGTAAAAGGGACATCTACCGGAACAGTGACCGATTCTGAAGGTAAATATCATCTTGATGTTCCTGATGCCAGGTCAAAACTGGTCTTTTCATTTGTAGGGTATGCATCCATTGAACAATCAGCCAGTCAGAAAGAGATAAATGTTGTTCTTTCCGAAGACATTAAAAAGCTGGATGACGTGATCGTCATAGGTTATGGAACAACCAAGAAAGAGGATCTTTCGGCTTCTGTTGCTGTTATCCAGAATATGGACCAAATAAAAGAGAGTCCAACATTTAGTCTGGAATCAATGATTCAGGGACGTATTCCGGGTGTTACCATTGCCAACCAGGGTGGACAACCGGGCGACACGCCACAGGTAACCATTCGCGGAACAGGTTCTGCCACTGAAAGCGTATTGTATGTTGTTGACGGTGTTCCCAATGCTCCATATAATCCAGCCGATGTTGAATCAATAACGGTCTTGAAGGATGCCGCTTCAGCAGCTATTTACGGTGCAAGCGCAGGATCAGCCGGGGTTATTCTGATCACGACCCGCCAGGCAAAAGCGGGTAAAACAACAATTGATTACAACGGATTTTATGGAGTCAAGAGTGCCTGGAGATTGCCAGAATCGCTGACTGCTGCCCAGCAGGGGCAACTTTCAAACCTGGCTTTTGCAAATGCAGGAGAACAGGGACTTGCTGCCTGGGATCCAACGTTGAATCCTTCAGGCCAAATCACCCGTACTGACTGGATCCACGCGATATTCCGCACGGCAAATGTTCAAAGGCATTCTGTTACCTTAACAGGTGGTACCGATAAACTCACCTCTTTATTTCAGATTCGGGATGAAGACGAGGAAGGGACACTTCTGAATACTTACAATAAGAATGTCTCTATCCGGTACAATTCAACTTACACGGTAAGCAAGTATGTGAAGTTTAAGGAATCTATTTTCTGGAACAATAATGATTACAGGAATACCAGTACTAACGATGGTTACCAGGGAACAGTTATTTCGGCAATCTATATGCCTCGAAACGCCACCATTTACAATCCAGACGGAACATTCGGGGGAGTTGCTTCTCCGACATCACCTTATGTTGGAGCTTATGGCGACGTTGTAAATCCAGTTGCTTCGTTGTTAAGAAATCAATCCTTTTCAAGACGCAGTGATATTATGGCCACCTCCGAAATGGATGTTACCAATATTTTAAAAGGTCTTGAATTCACTTCAAGATTCTCCTACCGGTATCAGACAGAGTTTGACAAAAATTTTTCGCCGGCACGTCCTGAACCGGGGAAACCTTACAATCAAAATAGTTTGTCCTACGGTTCAACTATTGGTCATACCTGGTTGTGGGAAAATACCCTTAACTACACCCGAACGTTTAACCGGCATAATATCAGTGCAATGCTATCAACGACAGCACGTGATGATGCAAACAGAGGATTCTCAGCTGCTGCTCTCGCCCTCTCTTCAGAGGCTCCATGGGCTCAATTCTTTAATATGGCGACTATTTTCAATCAAACCCTTCCAACCGATTATCAGTGGGAAGATAAGAATGTATCCTATATTGGCCGTTTCGCATACAGTTATGCCGACCGCTATTTTGTAACCGGAAGTTACCGGAATGACATTGCCGGCAGACTTGCTCCGGGTAATCGTTCAAAATTATTCCCCGGAGTAACCGGTGCCTGGAAAATTTCATCAGAACCGTGGTTTCAAGCTTCGCTGGTAAATCTCCTGAAATTGCGCGCAAGCTGGGGTAAAATAGGGAACCTGAGTTCTATCGGTTTGAATTACGGTTATCCTGTATTGTCATCAGGTACATCTGTTCAGGTAGGGATTGGTGGCCCGATTGGTCCGGCAGAATATGTGGCAAGTGCCTATAATCCAAACCTTACCTGGGAAACTACAAAGCAGACCGATATTGGGATGGATATGTCTTTGTTCCAAAAGAGACTGAGTATTACCGCTGACTATTTCTGGAAAACGACCTTTAACCTTATCAAACAGCAGGATACCAACTGGCCTAATTCGATGGGACTTGCACCCCCGTTAATCAATCAGGGAACAATCACCAACAAGGGTTTTGAATTTTCTGCACGCTGGGCTCAAAAGGTAGGAGAAGTGGAAGTCGATCTTGGAGGCAATCTCTCAACCTTAAAAAACAGAGTCGCCTACATTAGTGCTAACCCAAATGCCTACTGGGCTTTCGGAGACAACTATAGAACCGGTACCCTGAAGCCATTTCAATCAATAGTCGGACAACCTTATTATGCCTACTGGTTAATCAAAACAGCGGGAATATTTAAAACAGATCAGGAAGCCGCCGCTTATGTGGATAAAAACGGAAACCGGATACAGCCCAGTGCCGTGGCAGGCGACTTAAAGTTTGTTGACAAAAATGGCGATGGAGTTATCGATGACAACGACCGTCAATATATGGGAAGTTTTAATCCCACCTTTACCTATGGTTTTTCTCTTGGCGCAAAATGGAAAAACTGGGATATCAATGCTTTTTTCCAGGGTGTAGGGGGTGTTAAAATATTTAATGCCTGGAAGCAAACTACTTTAAATGAAGCGGCACAGGGGTATAACCGTTGGAATAAGATCCTTGGTGCATGGTCAACTTCAAATGTTAATTCCAATATTCCCCGGGTTACGGTGAATGACACGAACCATAACTTTACAACCAACTCCGATTTCTTCCTTGAAAGCGGAGACTACCTTCGTCTGAAAAATCTGATGATTGGATACACCTTTGACAAGAGTGTCCTGGGAAGTAAAATCAGACTATACCTAAGTGGTGAAAATCTTTTCACTTCTACCAAATATTCGGGTATGGACCCTGAAGTCGGTTACCATGGACTTGATGCCGGAACATATCCTGTTTCCAGAACCCTTTCTATGGGTGCAAAAATTAGTTTTTAATCTATAACATCTGAAAAATGAAAAAGATATATTTCGTTTTAGTTTCCTTCTTACTGTTAACGTCATGTTCAAAGAATTTTGTAAACGTTGACCCTTTAGGAAATCCAACCACTGCCTATTTCTGGCACACTGCCGATGATATAAACAGGGCATGCAATGCCATGTACATGGGAATGAGTTCCGAACAGACATTCGGGCAGAATATTTTCTTTATGATGACCGCTTCTGATGACGTAGTTGTTGGTCGTAATGACGATGGAGAGGCTGTTGATGTAAAAAACTTTAATTGCACCGGACGCGGATATTATGTTCCTGCACCCTGGAACAGCCTCTATAATATGATGGCTCTTGCAAATCAGGTTATTGCAAATATTGACAATGCAACCGTATCCAAGGAGCTGATAAACCGTGCAAAGGGTGAAGCGTATTTCATGCGTGGATTTGATCACTTCTGGATTGCTTACCTGTGGGGTAGTAAAGACCAGGGTGTTCCTTTTGACGGACCTGAAAATCCCCTTTATCAGAAAAGAATCGCTCCACAGTTAGCCTCTGTCATTGATAATTATAAACAGGTTATCTCCGACTTACAAAAGGCAGCGAATCTGTTACCTTACTTTTCATCGTATGGTCAGGGCGACTGGGGACGTGCCCACAAAGCAGCAGCATGGGCCTACATGGCGAAGACCTACCTGTATTGGGCTCAGTACGATCCAAGCAAATATGCTCTGATTCCTGCCTTATGCGACTCAATTACCAATCAGGGAGGTTGTGCCTTGTTACCAAGCTATAAATCAGTATTCACAATTGCAAATAACTGGTCGTCGGAATATATCTGGTCGGTCAACGGAGGCGTGAATGGTGGCAGCGAATTTCCCGGAGTTATCCTGGAGAACCAGGGATGGGGAGTTTATAACGGTTGGGGATATTGCCAGCCTACTGAAGAGCTTTATGAAGAATATGAACAGGGAGATCCGCGAAGAGAAGCGACCATCCTGAAATTTGGCGATACCTTCACATACTTCGGAGTCTCACGACAATATTGGTCTACCAATAGTCCCACCGGAATGCAAAACAATAAATACATGGAGGCCTTCAGCTATGGAACCAATTCCAATGCAGCAAGCAATGCCTTTATCAATCAAAATGGGAATAACCCCGGAACCTGCCAAAACGTCCCGCTGATCAGGTATGCTGAAATCCTCCTCTTCAAGGCAGAGGCTTTGATTCAAATGAATCAGAATACTGCAGCTGCAGCTCCGCTCAATCAGGTGAGAAATCGTGCCGGATTGCCTTCAATTGCCTCTCCCACTATAGCAGACCTTAAACATGAACGCCGTGTTGAGCTTGCGATTGAATGGAGCGACCGTTTAATGGACCTGAAACGCTGGGGTGATTATGACAATATTCGGCAGCCGTTACATGGCCGGATTCACGCTGACAAGACAGATCCGAATTCACCATATACGATTCAGGTTGTATGGCCTGCCCGTACTTTTACAACACCCAAAGACCTGGTATGGCCAATCAATCCTGATGAAATCATCCTTGCTAATGGCGCCTACAAGCAAAATGCCGGGTGGTGACCGTCCAATAATGGACCTGACCATTCAACCTTTTTATAATTAAATGCCTTGCGCTCCTCTTTTGTAAATTACTCAAAAGAGGAGCGCCCTGGTTTTGCAATCAACAGAAATTAAGATGATTAAAAAATCATCTTCGCTGATGTTGTTCGACTGCAAAATGCAGACTAAAGATTCGCTGGTAATTTCGGCCTGCTTTTCAGTTTCTGCTATCAATGAAGTTAATAGTTGAATGTTTCGGAGATTGGTCTCTAAATAGGGGTGCTGAGATAGTAATTTTATAAATCAATAGACTTTATTTTTGCCTTAATCCAAGGAGATTTTTCTACATTTGCAAAACAGAAATGGCAAAGAGCAAAGAATACAGCCTGCACCTATAAATAGGGTGGAAAATGCACTATAATTTGAATTGTGTATGTTCTTTGCACTTCATTTTTATAAATTATTGAATATCAATATTATTAATATTTGACTCGCAAATCCGCCTTGTAAGTTTTATGGAAAACTATATCGTTTCTGCACGAAAATACCGCCCTGATACATTTGGTTCAGTAGTGGGTCAGCCTTCGATTACTTCGACCCTGAAAAATGCGATCCGAAGCAACCATCTTGCTCATGCTTATCTTTTTTGTGGTCCCCGGGGTGTGGGTAAAACCACTTCAGCCCGGATTTTTGCCAAAACTATTAATTGTCTGAATCTTGATGACCATACAGAACCATGTAATCGTTGCGAATCGTGTTTGTCTTTCTCCGAAAATCGCTCTTACAATATTCATGAGCTCGATGCTGCTTCCAATAATTCAGTGGATGATATCCGTTCTTTGGTTGATAAAGTGAGAATTCCGCCTCAAATCGGTAAATACAGCGTCTATATTATCGATGAGGTTCATATGTTATCCCAGGCTGCTTTCAACGCGTTTTTAAAAACACTGGAAGAACCTCCGGGACATGCTATCTTTATCCTGGCAACTACCGAGAAACACAAAATCCTGCCAACTATTCTTTCGCGTTGTCAAATCTACGATTTCAACAGG
>Ga0073936_10003075_pt1 | contig 24297 bp, 16 predicted proteins | sample AliMusrvi5mmetaG_FD_87041 | JGI IMG/M metagenome (GOLD analysis project Ga0073936, IMG submission 87041) | Freshwater lake bacterial and archeal communities from Alinen Mustajarvi, Finland, to study Microbial Dark Matter (Phase II) - Alinen... | ecosystem: Environmental > Aquatic > Freshwater >... | reverse complement strand
CGCTCGCCCTTGCGGGGGACGGTAAAGCCGGCGTTTCCGGCGGTTGGCAGCGGCAGGTTGGCGCGATTGAAGCCGGTGCGTGGTACCGCCTCACGGTGGAGTCGAAGAGCGCGGGAGTCGACTTCGAGCGCCAGAGAGTTGTCGCGCGCCTGGACTGGCGGAACGCCGGCAACCAGCGCGCCGGCCAACCGGATTACGGGACGTTCCGCTCCGTGCCGGGCGAATGGAACGTGACCGTGCTGGAAGCGCCCGCACCGGTCGGTGCGAGGCAGGTCTTACTGGAACTGCTGCTGTCAGGAGCACCGCAGGCCACCCTGTGGTGGGACCACGTCCGGTTCGAGAAGATCGACGCGCCGAAGCCCCGTATTGTGCGGGTAGCCACGCTGAACTATCGTGCCCGCAACACCCACTCGGTAGCCGAAAGCGTGGCCAAGTTCATCGAGGCTGCCAAACTCAACGTGCAGCGGTCTGACCTGTTGGTTTTGCCGGAAGCTATCTCGACCAGCGGGAATGACCTGAGTTACGTGGATGCCGCGGAGCCCATTCCGGGGCCGAGCACGGAAGCGCTGGGTAATCTGGCGCGGGATCTGAACACCTACGTCGTCGCCGGATTGATGGAGCGCGAAGGCACAAGTGCGTACAACACCGCCGTGCTGATCGATCGCCGCGGCGTGCTGGCCGGCAAGTACCGCAAGGTCTACCTCCCCCGGGAAGAGGTGGAAGGCGGGCTGACGGCGGGCCAGAGCTACCCCGTCTTCGACACCGATTTCGGCCGCCTGGGCCTGATGATCTGCTGGGACGTCCAGTACGCCGATCCGGCTCGCGCGCTGGCGCTGGGCGGCGCGGAGTTGATTGCACTCCCGATTGCCGGGGGCAGCCTGACGCTGGGCCATGCCCGCGCCATCGAGAACCATCTGTTCCTGGTCTCGTCCGGCTACGACTATCCGACGGAGATCGTTGATCCGGACGGGAAAACCGTGGCGTCCGCCCCCGGTAAGCCCGGCGTCGCGATGGCTGAGATCGACCTCAACCACCGCTACACCGAGCCCTGGCTGGGCAACATGCGCGACCGGTACTTCTTCGAACTGCGGGCCGACGTGCCGCTCACGCGGCGCTAGCGATCGCTCGCCAGGGGGCAGGATTAGTGCTTAATGGGCAGCGGGCCGAAGACTGGCGCGGCCATGCCGGCATCGTCGCTCAGGTTCACGTACATGTCGCGGCCGAAGCCGATTCCGTAGCCCAGCAGCGGAGTATCGGGCAGCTTCTCGCCGCCCAACAACAGTTCGACCACGTTGGGGTTCGTTTCACTCACTCGCTGACTGTAAATGGTTGGGACGATTTTGCCCGTGGAGTCCAGAATCGCGAAACCGTTCAACCGCCCCGCGCTCCGCAAATGCCCGTTGACGCCTTTGAATTCGACCACGATCCGATGGCCCTCCATCCGCGCGCCGACAGGGCGAGGACCGCTCTGCAGGGCGCCGCAACCTGCCTTGGCCGGGAACAGGTCATGGCACGCCAGGTTCGCCAGTCGCTGCCCAAGCACGACGTGATCTTTGGTGCTGACGTGAATCCCGTCGTCCAGGCTGCAGTCTGCGCAAGTGACCATCCCGACGTGCGGTACCTGCGACTCAACCGTTAGCTGGTCCTGCTGGATTGCGTTCCACTCTTTGCCGCCGGCGCCAGTGACGTGCCGCCCGATCTGCACGTAGTAGAACGGCAGTTCCGGCTGGCCGAAGTCCGAGCGGACGGAGTTAATGAGTTCCATGAACTTGAAGCTGAACATCGGCTCGGCGTCGGCCGATGCGTCAGATTCGCCCTGATACCACAGCAACCCCGTCACGCGACCGCCAGCCAGTTTGAAGCGGCGCAGCATGGCTCCGTACAGCGAGTCGCCGCCTTTAGCCTTCAGCGCCGGGCTCCACTGATCCATCGAGGTGCCGCCGTGAGCGCAAGGCAGCAGGCCGATCGGCACGCCGGTGCGCCGGACCATCTCCATGGCGAACGGCAAGCCCGCGCCTGCGCCCTTCTTGCGGTTGGCGATCCACTTGTCCAGCGCCGGCCCGCTCAGCCGCTCGCGTTCGCCCTGCGCGTTCTTGCCCCAATGCACAGGGTCGATGGCGTCCGGAAGGCGATGCAGCGGGTCTGCCGCAGCCACCCAGGCGTCGGTTTGATCCAGCGAATTCACAAGCGCGCTGGGCAGAGGCGTGTTTTCGAGATTGCCGACGCCCTCCATGTTCGACTGCCCGGCCAACACCCACAGGTCGCCGACGAGAATGCCATCCACTGTCGCGGTCGTGGCTCCGCCCTGCGCCCGAAGCTCAATCCGGTAGGGGCCGCCGGTAGGCACGCCAGCGAGATCTCCCGACCACGCCTTCTGCGACACCGTGGCCATTTGCTTCCAGTCGAAGCCGTCAACCGCCCTGCCGGCGGCGACGAGACGGGCCTCAACGGACTTCCCGTCCGAGGAGCCTTCCAGATGGATGTTCGCTAGATTCGAGGCATCGCGCTGAAACACCTGGAACGGGACTGCGCCGCGAGTCACGAGTACGCTTTGCGCCGGCGCCAGCGAGGCGGAGAGAAAGAGTAGCTGGAGGAGAGTACGCATGTTGGGGTCTTTGTGGAAAGAGCCATTCTACATGCGCGACGCGGTGGGGCGGCGCTGCAGCGCCTGCAAGCCCGTTCGACTCGCCGCGTTGCTCGGAGCACCGCCGCGCTACGCGCCGGGCTTCTCGGTGTCCATGAAGTAGTAGCAGAGCATGTGGCACACGATCATGTGCCCGTCCTCAATGCGCCCCATGTGCGGGTCGGCCACGTTGATCTCCAGTTGCGAGAGGGGGCCGAGCTGGCCGCCGTCCCGTCCTGTCAATCCGATCGTCTTCAATCCCGCCGCATTCGCAAACTCAACGGCGCGCAGCACGTTAGGCGAGTTGCCCGAGCCGCTGATCGAGAGCAGCACGTCACCCGGGTGAGCGAAGTTCTTGAGCTGCTCGACAAACACGCAATCGTAGGAGACGTCGTTGGAATAGGCCGAAATCGTTGCGATGCCGTCGGTGAGGGCCTGAATTCGGAACCGTTTCGGACGGTTCCAACTCGCGCCTTTCAACATGTCGCAGACAAAGTGCGAGGCCGTGGAGGCGCTGCCTCCATTGCCGCAGACAAAGATGGTGCGGCCCTCCTCGCGAGCCTGCTTGAGCACTTCAATGGCTTGTTCCACACGGTCCAGTGGGATCGTGTCCAGGGCCCCGAACAACTGTCCTTTGTAAGCGCTGGCGAATCCGCTCATGATTGGTCTCCAGGACCCTGGACGGGCCGCTGACTGCACTTTACCATACGCTTATTTCCGGCTAATCGGCGGCTGAATGGCGGCCGGTATCCGCTCGAACCCCGGCGGCGCACGGGTGACTTAGCGGATTGTGCGCCGTGCCAAACCGGCGTTCCCCGAGGCGTCGTATACTCGCACGGTGACAAGGTGTTCGCCCGGCGTCAGTGCCGGAAGGTGTACGGTAAAACGCTCGTGCCGGCTGTCGGCCACACCGTCGATGCACTCCATCGCCCGCCAGGGACCGGCGTCGACGGACACTTCGGCGCGGCGCACGGGCGAAAGCGCGTCTTCGGCGTCCACCCCAATTTCAAGCCCTTGCGCCGTCGCCTGAGCAACGTCGAAACTCACGTGCGGAGGGGTCTGGTCCAGTAAGACCGGAGGACTTTCCAGGTCCGACTCCCGAGCCTGCGACGGTGGATTTGAAAGCCGGTCGCTGGCGATCACGCGGAAACGGTAGCGGCCATCCGCTAGCGTGTCGGCTTCCAGCGCGAAAGTGTTGTCGGTGAGGTCCTGCTTGAGGGTCTTCCACTCGCGCTCGTCCTCGCCGCGCACCTGGACGGCATAGCTCAATCGGTCGTTGTCGGGATCGTCGGCCTGCCAACTGACGTAGAGTTGCAGCACGCCGCCGCGATTCACCTGCTGGACGGGCGTGCCGCCAGTGGTGTTGGGACCGGAATCGCCCGTGTCGCTGACCGTCACGCTGTAGGTGGGCGCGCCTCCGGCTTGCGTCTGCGCGGAGCCGGGCTTCGCCGGGACTGCGGCCCACTGCGGAGTGACCGTAATCGAGCGGACCGCCGGGCGATTGTTTTGAGGCAGATAGGAGAGCGTCACGGCATCGATCGAGACCCCGTTGCTCGACGTGGCTGCCGCCCCTGCCTGCATTTCGACCTTCCATTGAGCGTAGCGGCCAACCGGACTGGATGTCTTCGATCCTTCCGGATCCGTAAGCGGCTCCGACCAATCGCTCCAGGTCTTGTCCGGCCGCGGCGCATTGCCGGAGCGGGTGCGGAATACGAACATGCCACCGGTGATGTCACCCCGGAAGGCCAATCGGCCCCAGCGGGCTACCGCACCGGCATCAAATACGGGTGTTTCGAACGTGCCCGATTGCTCGCGAGCCTCCCGCAGGGCCAACAGCTTGGCTTGCGTGCCGGTGGCGACAATCAGCGCATCCGGACCAGCCAGCAGGCGAGTCGCTTCGCCCTCGCCGGTCTCGACAACAAGGGCGCCCTTGGCGTTGGGAGCAACCGAGTACACGCGTCCACGCAGATCGGTGGATACGAACACCTTGCCATCCCGAATGGCCAGCCCCAACAGATTCTCTTCCTTCGAACTCCAGATTGTCTCAACGTTCAGATCGGGCGTAACGCGGTAAAGCGCCGACCTCTCGACGCCGGGAACTTCGACGGCCCCCGTCCCCGCGAGCGCCGGTGAAAGCTCTGCGGCACCAGCCTGCGGCTTGGATGGAGTCCGTACGTCCACGCCAGCTTGAGCCGGCGCGGCCTGGGGAACTCCGGAATGCGCCGCGGAGTCTGCCGTAATAGTGATGGTCGTAGTCATCGGGGGCACGCTCGACATTGCCGCTGCGGCCGCAGCGGCGGACTGAGCCTGCCTCTGCGCGAGTCCACCACCGAGCGCGCCGACCAGCAGCACGCCGTCGGGCAGGGCCGTGATCTCGCGAATCTCGGGGAGTGTCGAGTGCAGAATTACCGTGGCGCGATCCTTGGCGGAGATGCGGTACAGGTTGCCGTTGGGCTCGCTCCCCACGAGCAATGCCCCCGAGGCGTCGAAGGCGAGCGCCGTGATATGCGACTGGCCGGTCTCGTACCAGACCTCCGCTCTCCCTTGCGCGGCGATACGCCAGATCTTGCCGTCGTCGCCGCTGCCGGCGAACAGCGCGCCGTCCGCGGCTACCGCAAGCGACCAGACGTACTTTGACTTCGTGTCGAACCACTCTTCGGCCTTGCCCGCCGCGTCGACGCGCCAGATCGTGCCGCCCGGCGCGGTGGCCGCGTAAACGGCTCCGCCCGGTGCCGCAGCAAGGGCGAAGATCTCCGGCTGCTGCGCGGTCCAGATCTGCTGCGCTTTTGCCGCGCCGGCCGCGATCCGGAACAGGCGGCCCCGGTGTCCCGTAGCAAACCATAAGGCTCCGTCGGAGGCCTTGATCACGGACCAGACCGCCGATTCGCCGGTGGCGGCCAGCAGATCAGGATGCGGGGCAAGCGTCAGCCGGCCGTCCCGGGTCAGCGCAATCCCGTTGAACCGGCCCTTCACGAAATCAGCCCAGGAGTTGCTCTCCCACGCGGCGGGGCTGCTGGCGCCCGCCAGGCAGGTGGCAGCGCAGAGCACAGCGGCAGTTCGGAATGTGCGCGCCGCGAGACGGGCTGCGGCCGTCCACAGGTTGCACAAATGAAATACCTGCATCCTCAATCCTTTACCTCGACAGAAACCGTCTTGGAGCCCGTGAAAACGAAGTCGCCGCCAGGGAGTTCGAGTTCCGCCACTTTCGAGCCGGGCGACTGCGCGAGTGAAGACCGCGCCAGCAGCAGTGCCATGGAGGCGGGCGGAGCGGGCAACGTCTCTCCCTGAGCCGTCCATGTGGACGCCGAGCGCCAGAGCCGTACATAGGCCTTACGGCTGGTGCGTAATCCGTTCAGGAACTCGACCAATTGCTCGGGATTGCGGGGCGGCACGGCCAGGAACTGGCGGTACTCGGCGACGTTGGCGGCAGGCCCATCGGCCACGGTGATATTGAGCGGCCCGGAGGGTGCTCCCGAGGGGACCGTATAGGTCGTGGATTGCTCCACCTCGACCCCGCGTTCACCCACAAATCGCGCAAAGACGTCGAAACGATCTCCAGGATGGACCTCGCGGCGCGAGGTCCAGACACTGTCCAGCCGGAGTTCGCGGTGGTCGGTGGAGACGGTGATTTCGACGTCGATGGACCGCACGTTCAGCGCGCTGAACCCGCTGGTGGTGATGGCTGCGACAGGCGCCGCCAGCGAGGCGGCCACCTGCTGCGGCGTGCCAGCCTCGGCGCTATAGATGTTCTCGAAGTGCACGTCGGGGGCGCCGTCGAGGGCAATCCGGCAGGAGGCTTGGATGGTGGACTGGCCGCTGATTCGTTCCGTGGCGTCGATCATTGAAAAGACCGCCATCTGGCTGATCAGCGGGGTCAGCAGGCGGTCCCGCACCATCTCGAAGTGGTATTGGTGGTCGCCTTTTCCGTGCACGCTCACGCTGGCCGGGATCATCGGCACGCGCTCGCCAATCCGCCCGCTGATCGCCGTGCTGTAGTCTCCCAGGATCGCGCCCAGCCATTCATGCGAGGTCGAAATCTTGAAGCTGGAGTTGAGGCTCGCGAGCAGGGTGACCACCTCGGCGCGCGCGAATGGCAGGGCGGTTTCACCTCCGCCCAGGAAGCGGTGGCCGAAGGCTAAAACACGGTCCCCATCCACCTGGGTCACCGTCCCATCGGCACCTGCGCTCAGGTCGCCAGTAACCAGTTGGACGCTGATCATCGAGCCGGGTTCGAGTTTGCCGGGTGATGGCGCCGAGGCCTTGGCCGATGAACTTCCCGACGTACCCTGCACGGGTTCCAGTCCGGCCGCGCGCAGTTGTGGTGCAAACTCGTCGAGCGTAGACCGGGTGAAGCCGCCTAGCCACAGCGGCGAGGAGATCTCGATCAGCCGGCCGGAACCGGCTTGGAACGACGCCAGAGCGGGCAATTGAGCGGTGTAAGCGAAAGGATTCGCGCGGGCCACGGTCCGGACCGGAACCGGCGCGGTGAGCAGCATCTCCTCGATCGGTCGAATCCCGGCGATGGGCTCCTTTGAAAACGGGAACGACAGGGCCACCGCTCCCGCCAGACGGCCGTCCAAATAGACCGGACTGCCGCTCATGCCTTGCATAACGCCGGTTTTGTCGAGCGGTCCACCGGAGAGACGGGCCAGGATGATGTTCTGTTGCGGCCCGGCGTTTTCCAGGACTCCCAGGATTTCGACGCTAAACTCTTCCACCTGCGTGCCGGAAAAGACCGTTCGTCCAACGCCGCGCATCCCGGCTTTGACCTCGCTCAGCGGAAAGATGGCTGGGCGGACGGGCGGAGATTGGGCGAAACAGACGAGCGGCAAGCAGAGTAGGACAGGGATCAAGCAGCGCGGCACTCCCTCAATTGTAGTCGCGAAACCTTCATGTTTCCGTGAGCTTGCGCTATAGTACGAAGTTAGGCCGTCCTATCGGGCGCGGTAGCCAAGTGGTAAGGCAGAGGTCTGCAAAACCTCCACCACCGGTTCAACTCCGGTCCGCGCCTCCAACCCCATCCCCCCTCACGCTCCCTGTACTAGTGCGCGGCATCGGTCTCGCCGAATTCCTGGGTTATATTGGCAGATATACCCTTCACTTGAGGCGCGGTAGCCAAGTGGTAAGGCAGAGGTCTGCAAAACCTTTATGCGCCGGTTCAACTCCGGCCCGCGCCTCCAACTCATTCGCTTCCAGAACTCGTACCTAACCGCAACACCGCTGCACGCAGCTTTGAGTGTCTCTGCATCCAGCGCAAGTAGCGCTGCTCGGTGCTGCCCTTCCGCGCGCTGACGATTCGCTGCACTGCCTGACGATCCTCATCCGTCCAGTTCGAGAATCCGGGGATGGCCGCGAGCACGGACGGCCATGGATCCCGCGTGCCGGAATTGCGCCCCACGCGCAGTCCGAGTTGACGCACCGAGAAGCCATCCCAATCCTGCGCTCCATTGTAGATCAGCGCTCCCTCAGCCAGCTTTCTCAACGTCGCCGGAGGTGTGCGATACCCCGGCGTGGCGCTCATTCTGGACTCCTCGCGCAGCGTCAGTCGCAGGATGGCGGCATCGACCGGCCGGAATCCGAGTTTGCGATAGAACCAGTAGGCGCCCGATTCGATCGCTTCCTCGTTGTGCAGTCCGATCTGGTAGGGATCGACGGAAAACGCCGTGACGTTCAGCGTCTGCCGCAGCAATCGCAGGAGCCGCGCATAGAGATAGGCCGTCTCGCCCTCGCGGAACGCGGGGTACAGATTGAACCCGACCTCCGCGCGCTCAAACAAGGACAGCGTTTCGAAGTAGCCGACGGGAACGCCGTTCTTTAAGAACATGCCGGCGTGATAGGCGCGTAGCGGGAGACGGTGTTCGGGGGGCACGCCGAAGAGGCACATCGCGATACCGCGCCCACCGTCGGCCAACCAGACATGTTTGCGATCCGGCCAGGTGAAGCCGTACAACTCGCGGTAGCGCACGGCCGAGGTTTCCAGGATGAAGTCCAGCAGCCTCGCGCTCTCCTCTACCCGCAACTTGCGCACGGGCAACGGCGGCCCGTCCAGATGCTCGGCGAGAGAGACTTCGGACCGGCGGAGCAGCGGGCCAGAGTGGTAATAGACACGCGGCGCGGGCCAGCGTGCCAGAGAGCGGGTGGCGGCCGCAGAGCCAAAACTCCAGGTCAGGGCGATTCGCAATCGATCATAAGAGTCGGCGTCCAACTCGCTCAACAGCCAGTCGAGACCGCGCAGCCCGAGCCACTTTTCAAACGGCACATTGGCCTCCACGGGCCAGTCCTCACCCAGCAGACTCAGCTTGCGCAACAGAACGGGAGGGAGGCAGGACGGAGCCTCGTAGCCTTCCCAGTTCAACGCGAACCGGCGAGGGTGGCGTGTCACGAGCCTGCGGGCCACTTCGTGGCTGAAGACGGCCGCAATGCGCGTCCCCGCAATGCCCGAAATCTCCCCGCTGGCATAGGCATCGACGTCGTCGATGCGTTGGGCGAAAGTTCGCAGCAGCCGATCTGCTTTGCGCAGGACACTCGGGCTGGCGGGGTAGGCGCGCAGAAACAGCAGTGTCTCATGCAAGCGCGCGATCAAGCCGGCTCCGCTGACCTGGGACGCTCCAACGGTGTCGAGCAGCGCATCGATTTCACGCGCCTTCTCCGGGTCGAACCGGCCTTTCACCGACTCCAGACGCTCTACAATCGTCAGGTCCAGGGGCGCTTGCATCCGACGATTATAGGCTTGCGCGTAGCGCCAGGGAGAAGTGAGCCGGAGCAGTGGATGGAACGCCGAGGTTGGGAATAGAATTGAACGCCTGAAGTTGAGTGGGATGGACCTTGCAGCCGACGGCCTGTGGCAGAAACGTCAGACCGCCGGGCTTCAGCGGGTCAGGGCGGGCAAGTTGCTGAATCGAAATGGCCTCATTTCTGAACAATTGCTGGTTTCAGCCAATTGCGAGTTATGGCACGGGCCTCGCGAGCAGGGAACAGTGAGAGGTAAGAAATGAAACGTAGGGCTTTCTTGTCAGCCTCAATCCCGGTGGCGGCCTCGCTGGGAGGGTCTTGTGCGTCGGCCGCGGTGGCGCATCGCCTGGGCGCAAAGATGAAGCTGGGCTGCCAGACCGCGCCCAGCAACGAAGTTCATTTCGCTTACCTGGCCCGCTACGGTGTGAAGAATGTGTGCGGCTACCCCGGTATTGCAGACGACCGTCTGGTTGCCACGGTGGACGAACTGCTTAAACTGCGCGACCTCGGAGACCGGCATGGGATCAGCATCGATTGCGTGGCGCCACCCTTCCTGGCTTCGAGTCACATCGACAAGGAAAAGCACGGCGCGATCATGCTAGCCGAAAGTCCGGAGCGGGATCGGGACATCGAGTCGGTACAATCTCTGATCCGGAACTGCGCCGCCGCGGGGATTCCTTCGATCAAATACAACATGAGCCTGCTGGGTGTCGTCCGCAGCAGTCAGACCAAGGGCCGCGGCGACGCGATGTACAGTACCTGGAAGCTGAAGGACGCCAAGCCGGAGGCGCCCTTGACGCGGGCCGGCGTGGTGAACGCCGAGCGGTACTGGGAGCGGATCGCGCACTTCCTCGAGCGCGTGATTCCGGTCGCCAATGAATACAAGGTCCGCATGGCCTGCCACCCTCACGACCCGGGTGTTCCACCGGAAGGCTATCAGGGAGTGAACTGCGTGCTGGGAACGGTGGACGGTCTAAAGAAGTTCGTAGCGATCAGGGAGAGCCCGTTTCACGGGCTGAACTTCTGCCAGGGGACCGTGAGCGAGATGCTGCAGTCGCCTGGCACGGAGATCTTCGACGTGATCCGCTATTTCGGGACGCGGAACAAGATCTTCAACGTGCACTTCCGGAACATCCGGGGCAAGCGGGACGACTTCCGGGAAGTGTATCCGGACGAGGGCGACATCGACTTCGTGCAGGCGATTAAGGTCTATCGCGAAGTCGGCTACCAGTACATGCTGATGCCGGACCACGTGCCGCAAGCGCCCGGCGATCCCAGCGGCCTGCAGTCGTTCGCATATTGTTACGGCTACATCCGGGCACTGATCCAGGCGCTCGATCAGATGGCCTGAGTGGGCGAGCCGGAAGTTCAGCGCACCGTGAGCGCACCACGCGGGAAGGCGAACTTCCTTCCGGTGAAATCAATCACATTGAGTTGGGCGACGTAACGGCCCGGGCCGAGCGACTTCAGCGGAGTCTCGATGAGCAGGCGGCCCGAGGCGGCCCGCGTGCTGAAGGACTCAAGAACCCGCTTGCCCGCGGCGTTGAACAGGCTCAGCGTCGCTCCAACGCTGGACTCCGCCGGTGCGTAGACCTCGACGAGAGCGGAAAGCGTTTGCGTGCGCCGGAAAACGTGCGTAACCGATGGCACCAGTCGCTGGTTCCCCACGATCAGTGGGTGGCCTTCCTCCGCTTTCTTCGATTGCCTGGGGCCGGCCGAGGCGACGGCCGCAGCGGAGGCGGGCTCGCGCTGCGCGGTCAATACGAGGCTCGAACGCGATAAGTCGGACGCCGCGTATTGCGGCACCTGGAACACGCGCTCGTAGGTGCCCATCTTGCCGGTCTCGTTCTCACGCACCAGCATCTTCAAACGGTACGAGCCCGGCGTAAGGCGGAACCCGGTCTCGTAAAGCAGGTTCTGGGCCTTCAGCTTGCCCGCCTGCTCCTCGCGCAGACGCATCTTGATGCTGTCCCGGAGCAGAGCCACTTGCGCGCCTTTGGCGCTGCGGATCTCGCCCAGGAAGTCGAAAGTGGTAGATTCTTCCGTCGAGCCCTTCTTGCGCAGCGGGATCTCCGTGCCGGGGATCTTCACGGCCACGGGGACCAACCACTCGCTGCCTTTGCGGAACCAATCGATTTCGACGGCCAGAGGGAGATCGGTGACCGGGTCGCCGAGCAGCATGGCGTCCTGAAGTTGCTTCTCGCGGCCAGCAGAGCCCATCACCTTGAACTCCGCTTCCGCGTAATACCCGGAGCGGAAGTCGAGGGACGCGGCGATGTTCGGGTTCAGTTTCACGTCGATCTTGCGGTACTTGCCGTCGCGCCGCTCGTCGCTCGAGTAGAAGCCGAGCACGTAGTAGCTGCGTAGGTCGTGCCGCGCCATGGTCACGCCCGCGCCGAGATCGTTGTTGTCGATCAGCGCTTTGCCGCCGGTCTCCTCGGCGACGGTGACCAGCGTGTCCTGCGAGCCGCTGAAGCGGTCGCGCTCAGTGTTCTGTTGGCGTCCGGAGAACATGCCGGAGCCGCGCACCGAGGCGGTGGAGGCGTCCCCGCCCGGCACGGTGGCTTTGAGGCCGCGAACGTCGACGGGATAGATGGAGACATTCGACCGCACGGCGGCGTTGGAAGCCGAACGCAGCCACGCCAGATTGTCGGTTCCCGAGCCGCCCGCGTCAGCCGTGAACCAGATCAGCGCCTTCTTCTCAGGCAGTGCGCCGTAACGCTTGGTGGCCTCTTCGAGCGCAGCCATGCGGCGGTCGGTCGAGAAGAGGTTGAACTCGGAATTGTCGGCGCTGAACTGTGCATTGTTGTCGCCGGTGTCGTCGTTGTCGTCGATCACCTGGGCCATGTCTGGGGCTAGCCCTGGCGTATGACGGGCCAGGGCGGCGAGCAGCAGGTCCTTGTCGTTGGTCAGTTCCTGGTCGACGACCACCGAAGTGCCGAAGCTGAGCACGGCCATCAGATCGCTCGGGCCCAGTTGTTCGCGAACCGCCTTTTCGGCGCCCTCCTTCGCGCGCAATTGCTGCGCCGGGTCCATGGACGTCCAGTCGATGTAGAGCACCAGCAAACGCTTGTCCTTGAATCGGAGCGCGGTCTCGGCAGGAGTGGCGGGGATGGACGACGCGGGCTCTGGAGCGGGACGGACCTCCAGCCTCTTCTCCAATGGCAAGGGGGCCGAATCCTCGCTGAGACTCTGATAATCGAAGACCGAAATGGCCTGCGACTTGCCGTTTTCGAGGATCGTGAAGTCTTCGGCTTTCAGGCTGGAGACAGGTTTGCCATCCTTGCCCCGCACGTAGACGGTCACGAGCACGAGATTCGAGGAGGCCTTGAATACGGGGATATCGCCGTCTTTGGGCTCGGACGCGGGCGGCGGCGTCTGCTGCGCGGGCAGCGAGGCAAGCCCCCAGATTCCCACCAGGCTGATTGCAAGGATGAAAGAAGCAGTGCGTCGCATGGGAACCTAGAACCTCACTCGCATGGAAAGCGAAAGCGTGCGCATGGCGCCCGCCCCGGTCGGCAGACCGTAGTTCGCGGAGTTGACCACCGTGCCCCAGGACGTGATGTTCACGTGATTGAGGACGTTGTTGGCGGACAGCCGGATGTCGAGGCTGCGCCGCGCGGAATCGCCGAACTGAATGGTGCGGCCAAACGTCGCGTTGAGCGAGATCATGCCCGGTCCGGGAATTGTATTGCGGCCCGCCGTACCGTATTGCCCGGCAGCGGGAACCGAGAAAGCCAGCAGATTGAACGGTCCGGAGCCGGAGTTGACGGGAATTCCCGTGGCGTCGGCCCGGCCGGAGCCAACGGCGCCGGTGCCGGAAGGATCTGCCGAAGTGCCCAGAACCGACGCGGTCAGAGGCGCGCCGGTTTGCAGGGACAAATTCGCGGTGGCGCTCCAGTCGCTCAGCAGCTTCGAAGTGAACGTGCCGCCGCGCTTCATGTAGAGTCCGCGCGGCCCGAAGGGAGAGACCGCCATCGTGCTGAAGGTGAAGTTGTGACGGCGGTCGAATGACGACAAACCACGGTCGGCTTCGATGTCATTTGCGTTTTGGATCACCGTGCTGCCCGCGCCGCCGATGGTTGTAGCGTCGTCGATAGACTTGGAGAACTGATAATAGGCGGACCAATTCAGCCCCTTGCGCAGCCGCCGGTTCAGCCGCAATTGGATGGCGTTGAAGATGGAGTTGCCGACCGTCGTGTCGTACGTGTAGCCAGACGCGTTGGCGGTTGTCGTCGTGCCTCCGGTGAGCCGGTTGGGCCACAGCGAGACATCGAGGTGGGTGCCCTTGGTTCCCAAATAAGTGGCATTCGCTACCAGCGAGCCGGGCAACTCGTGCTCCACGCTCAAGGACCACGTGGTGGCGTAAGGCGTCTTCAGATTCTTGTCCACGGCATAGGTGTTCGTCACGGTCGCGTTGGCCGGCCCCGTGAACGGATCCTGCAGGTTGAGGACATTGTCCGCCGCCGTGATGAAGGTGGAAGTCTGGGCAAATGGGGGCTGGGCTGTCAGCCGGCCCGGGATACGGTTGTAGATCGAGTTGTCGTAGAACAGGGAGAAACCCGAGCGGATGACGGTCCTGCGCTTGGTGCCGGGTCTGTATGCGAATCCTAACCGGGGGGAGAACTTGTTGAAGTCGGAATTCACCAGCCCATTCGGGAATTTGCCGTTGTACGGTCCTGTCCCGCCCGCCACGACGGGAGCCACCGCAGTAAACCCGGGGGCGACATCCAGGTTCACCATGCGCCCGTATTTCTCTGTGAAAGGGCTGGCATAGTCGTACCTAACCCCCACGTTGAGCGTCAGGTTCTTGCGCACGCTCCACTCGTCCTGCGCATAGCCGTCTACCTGGTGCGAGCGCGGATAGGTGTCGTAACCGCCCGAGCGGATCGTCGATTGCTGGATGTAGCCCAATAAGAAATCGGCCAGATCGTAGCCCGTATTAGCGACGGAGCGGCCATTCGCGTCAACGGCGGCGGTGGACGAACCGCCAAAGAACAGGGTGCCGCGAGCGTTTTGCTCGGCCAGCAGATTCCAGATGTTCCGGGTGAAGTCCGTTCCCAGCGCAATTGCGTGGGTCCCGCGGGTGTAGCGCAGCCCCGCCGAGCCGGTCATCGTTTGAACCCGGCGTAGCGTGGGATTGGAATCATTGAGCCCGGCGAAGTTCGTAAAGCTGAGGTTGGGCGGACCGTAGTTCAAAGGGTTGGTCGATGCGCCCTGAATACCGAGTTGCTGGGCCACGTTCTGGCCGTTGGAGAAATAGGATGTCGTCTGGTTCCGGTTCAGGTTGTAGCGCACCGACGAGTTGAAGACAATGTGGGGCGAGAAACTGCGGGTGAAAGTCAACGACGAGTTGATGCCATAGCCCGTGGTGGGATCCTGGAAGCCGAACACCTGCTGGTTGATGCCGGAGCGGCGCTGCCAGTTGATCGTGGCCGCGAACTGGTTCTTACCGATCGTCTTGCTGAGCCGCGTGTTCAGCGAGTCGGAGTTCTGAGGCGTGGTGTAAACGAGACGATAGTTCTGGGTAGCCCCGAACTGGTTCGGCAGCGGATAGGACGCTAATAAACCGGCAGCGATCGAGCTGATCTGGGTTCCTGGGATGATCCCGCCTGGGATGGGCGCTTTGCTCGAAGGATCGTAGAGCGAGACCGGCTGCTGCGTGCGGGGGATCAGGGTGGCCGAAAAATCGCCGCTACGCTCAGCTGCGGTAGGCACGATGCCGTACATCGAGGTGCCGTTCGAGCCGCGCGCTCCAGTGTAGTTGATGAAGAAGTTGCTGCCCTTCGCCATGCTCAGTGGCAACGGCAGCGGCCCGCCCAGCGATGCGCCGTAGGTCGAGTTGTTGAAGTCGGGCTTAACGACGGGTGCGCCATTCAGAGCGAATGAAGACGCGTCCATCCCCGAATTCTGGAAGTTCCAGAACGCGCCTCCGCGGTACTGCTGTCGGCGATTGGACGAGTTATTGCCGAAAACGGCAGGGCCGTTGTTGCCGCGGCGGGCACGCATCTCCGCCATGGCCTTCTGGCGCTCTTCGGGAGTCATGTTGGCGAAATCGGGCATGCCGGCGCCGCGTGGCCCCCCGCCAGCAGCGCCGCCTCTGCCTCCAAAACCACCGCCGCCACCCGCTCCGCCGCCTCTGCCGAATCCGCCCCCAGCCATTCCTCCACCGGGTCCACCGCCGGGACCGCCTGCTCCGCCGCCGTCAAAGCCTCCGCCCGGCCCTTCCCCCATGCCCCCGGGTCCCATGCCAGGAGGGCCACCCGGAAGGTCCGAACCGGCGCGCTGCATACTCCCCTGCACGAGCACGGAGTCAGCGGACTCGGTCGTCTCCGGCGCCGCGATTCCGGCTGCGGGGGAGGCCGCGGCGATGGTCTCCGCAGCCTGTGAGGCCGACACCTGGGCCCAATCCTGCCCGGTCTGCGGGCCTCCGGGGCGGGCCTGCATCCGCGGCGCGATCAGTTCCATGCTCAGGTTCAACGGCTTGGAGGCATCCTCGAGGCTTAAAGTCTGCTTGGAAGGCCGAAAGCCGAACAGCGCAACTTCGAGCGTAACCGGACCCGCCCCCTCCAAATGGATGGCAAAAGTACCATCCACGTCCGAGGATGAGGTTTCCGTGACTTCCCCGGCACGTGCGGTGATCTGTGCGCCCGGGAGCGGCTTCCCTGCCGATGTCACTTTCCCGGTCAAGTCGGAGGCTGGCAGAAGCGAGGCCATCAGGAACGTAACAACCCATGTTCGATGCAGTGGCAACCAAGTTCCTCCAGTCACTTGGCTAAGACGCCTTCATGACCGCCGCGATTACACCTGGGGTGGCATTGGACGGACGGAATGGCACGCGGTAGGCTCACGGCTCCCGCTGGACTTGAAGCAAGCCCTTTGTTATGCGACCGTTACGGCTCATCCCTAGCTCTGAAGAAGTCCGGTTGACTGGCGTCGCGCCGGTGCCGGGCAGGCACCTTAGCGGCCCAAAGGAGTGGAATTCCGTCTAGCCCGTATAAAGTCCGTGGGCGGAAGCGCCGATAGCCCTGATTGTGAAGGCACTCATGCTAGCGCTGCTCATTTCGGTCACCATGGCGGCACGGGATAGTGTTTCACGGCAACTGGCTGCGGTGGACAGGCAGAAGCGCGCACTTGCGGGACCCGGAGGCGCGCTGCAAAGACAGCAGTCGTCTGTCGCCCGACAGCGAGTTGCCGCGGAGGAGCCCCAAGCCGAGCAGCCGTGGAGTATAACGGCGGCGGCATCCGACGTTTGGGGTCGAGCGACCCTTACTCCAAACTGCCCCAGTTTGGAATGGGAACAATCCAAGGACCGATTCGAGGAAGCGGAGGAGTTCAACGAACTGCCCTCCGGCCTTCTGGGAGCGGTTGCCAGTCAGGAGTCCGGATTATATCCCTGCGCCGTCAGCAAGGCGGGAGCCACCGGCTTGATGCAGTTGATGCCCGCCACCGCAGCACAATTCGGAGTGGGGAATCCATTCGATCCCTGGCAAAGCCTGCAAGGGGGCGGGCAGTTCCTCAAGCAGTTGCTTCAGAAGTATGACGGAGATCTGAAACTCGCCCTGGGAGCCTACAACGCAGGCCCGTCTCGAGTGGACTTTTATGGGGGAATCCCGCCCTTTACGGAAACTCAGAGCTACGTCGAGAGCGTGATGTCGAGAATGAAGCAAATCACTGCTTCGGGAAGTCCGGTGAAGCCTTGACCTCTAATATCTGATTTACGTGACGTTCCGTATGGCCCGACATGAACAGGATCCATTGAAGCGCGTCGATGTCGCCCAACGCCGGGTTCTTGAAGAAGTGTTCGCGCAAAGCGTCCTGAGTTTCGCTTAGGTACTTGATGTGTTCGTCACGTGCCGATTTGAAAGCCGCAACAGCCTCGGCGGTGGACTTGAATTTATTCTGCGGCCGCAACGGCTCAGGAGCCGTGCGTTTGACCGATCGATCTGGAAGCATGGCGAGGATCTTCTCGTCCAACTTGCCTGGATCGGCCATCTTCTCCCGCGCGGGCGATTTCAGCGCGGCGCTCGCGGCCTGGTAAATGAACTGTTCTGCCAGCGCAATGTGTTCCGCGACCTCGGCGATCGACCATCTATCTGGCGCGGGTTTGAAATTCAACTGCGCGTCGCTGAGACCAGCCACCGAGTCCAGGAAGAGTTTCCGGCTGGCGTGTAAAGCGCTCATGCCGAATTCGCGATCACCTTTGGAGATTGGTTCCGCGGAAAGGGGCAACAGGGTAACGCCGATGAGGAGCAGGCAGGACAGACATCGCATTGCGCTAACTTAGCACTCTCCAACCAGAAGAGGGAAGAGGAAAGACATCCTCCTGCCGATATAGTGAATATGGCTGGACTTTGCACGTCTGTTTCGGTAGCCTCACAGTTCACCGTGGCAGCCAAAGAAATGTTCCAGCAGGGTCTACCGGAGACTCTGTTGGTCGTCGATAGTGACCCAGTCGGGCGACAGCTTTTCCGCGGCGTTCTCAAGAGTTCGCGGTATCGGATACTCGAGGCTTCCGATGTGTCCGAGGCAATCGCCATTCTGCGGAACGACAAAGTCGATCTCGTCGTTACAGACCTGGTGCTTCGGGATCTCTCGGGCTTGGATCTTTGCCGGAAGTTGAGGGCGGAAAAATCGACTCGCCTGATTCCGATTCTGGTAGTGACGAGCGTTCAGACGGTCGAGAGCGAAATTGCCGGGCTGGACGCGGGAGCCAGCGAGTTCCTGGTGAAGCCCATATCGCCCATGGCCTTACGAACGAGGATCAGGGGCATGCTGAGGACCAAGCATGTAGTCGATTCCCTGGATGAGGCCGAGTCCATTCTGTTTGCCATGGCTCGAATCGTGGACACTCGCGATTCTGAGACTGGGGACCACTGCGAGCGGCTGGCCGAACTGAGCGTCTTGATTGGATCGGCGATGGGGCTGCCGCAGGCCGACTTGACTGCCCTCCGACAGGGTGGCTATCTGCATGACATTGGGAAGGTGGCCACGCCCGACGCAATCCTGTTCAAGCCAGGACCCCTGAGCGAGGAAGAATGGGCGATCATGCGGCAACACACCATAGTCGGCGAGTCGATCTGCAGGCCGATGCGCAGTTTGCGGCCAGTTTTGCCGATTATTCGCCACCATCACGAGCGCTGGGACGGGAGCGGCTATCCCGATGGCTTGCGGGGCGAAGAGATACCTTTGTTGGCCCGCATTCTCCAACTTACGGATGTGTACGACGCCATTATCAGCAAGCGCTCGTATAAGCAGGCGTTTGACCCGGACGAAGCGCTCGAAATGATGCAGCAAGAAGTGGATCGCGGCTGGCGAGATCCAGCCCTCTTCGAGTTGTTCTTAAGCGTTATGAGGCGAGTCCGCGAGGGAAACAGTGCTACTGATACCAGCGATTCGGCTTAGATCGTCCGCATTGCGCCGTGACTCTTCCCGCCGTGCCAACCGATAGCGTAAGCGCCAGGCGTCAATCCGCCACAGATTGGGCGTAGAATTGACCCGAAGCCGAGGCTGGTTGGCTGGGCTTCAAGGCGATGCCGCGAAATGCTGTGCTGCGGAGTGCGAAATCGCCTTGTTTTCCTTCTTAATCGACTCATGAACAACCCCTGAACATGGGGTCACTCGAGATCGTCCTTCCACAAGGGGGCTGGACCATACATGCAATCAAACGAAGTCCGGTGGGCGATAGGCATTGCGCTGATGGCTGGATTAGCCGGCTGCAATATTGAGATCAACGGCGACCGGGCAGTGTCCGGGGCTGGAGCGACTGTCCACGAATCAAATACTGTGGGCCTGTCAGAGGCAAAAGGCGTAGAGCGAATGCGAGTAAACCTGGAGCTACACGCCGGTGAACTGCACGTAGACGGGGGCGCCCACCAATTAATGGAGGCGGACTTCACGTATAACGTCGCTGCCTGGAAGCCACAGGTCCGTTTCGACAAGAGCGGATTCCGCAGCACCCTCTCAGTCAAGCAGGGTGGCGCCTCGGCCAGCATGGGTTCGACCAAGAATGAGTGGCGGCTCAGGCTGAGTAACCAGATTCCCACCGACTTCTCGCTGCAGTGCGGAGCGGGCGAGAACAAACTCAATCTTGGCGAATTGGATCTGCGGGATGTACAGGTCCAGATTGGAGCGGGGCGCGTAGAACTCGACTTGCGCGGACGTCAGCCCAAGCACGACTACTCTGTGAGCATCCACGGCGGAGTCGGCGAGGCTGTGGTGCACCTGCCGTCGGACACCGGCGTTGTGGCGACTGCCAGCGGCGGACTCGGCGAGGTTGAAGTGAACGGGTTGGAGAAGCAAGGCGGCGAGTGGCGCAGCGGCAGTGCGGGCAAGGGCAAGTCCACTATTCACCTCGACGTGCACGGCGGCATCGGGAAGATCACGATCGATGCACGGTAGACGCCCTCGCGCGCGGCAGTAGAACCCCGCCATCGGGGGGTACTGTTGCCCCGAATCGAGGGGATATCATTGAGGGGCCTGATTCACCGACTATGGGGAGAGGTACCCAGGTTTGAATTGGCTTCACAAATTCGGGACCGTCGGCCTGTGGGGCGCGACGTGGGACCGCGCGATTACTGGCTCGTTCATCGTGCGAGTGCTGCTCGGCGGTTTCGGATTGGTGATCCTATTGCTGCTCGCCGCCGGGCTCCTGGGCGTGCGCAACATCAGTTCGATTCGAGCGACTGCCACCGATCTGCTCGAAGAGCAGGTGCGAACCTCCGATTTGCTGGATGCCGTTCTGCGGGAACAACGAACCATCACGGCGATCTACGAAAACATCGCGCGCCGGCCCGAAGCCCTGGACCGCGATCAACTGCTCGGTCAACTCGTCGCTTCCGACAAAGACCTGGCCGACATTGTGGAAGCGGCATCCGACGAGCCGGACCAGGGGCTATGGAAGCAGCTTTTCTCCGGCGCATCCAGCTTCTCGGACGAAGCTCGAAAGATCCTCGCCTCAGAGACCCCCGTGCCCGAGCCATCCGTCCGATTGCTCCTCATCCACCGTCAGGTCCTGGCGCTTGTGGACCGGCTGGTTGAAGTGGAGTCCCGCCGTTCGAAGGAACTGAAGATGCAGCTGGAATCGTTGAGCGGAAGTCTCATGCGCCAATCCTCGGTTCTGCTCGGTGGCGGACTGGTCCTGGCGCTCCTGTTTGCCTTCGTCACGGTACGGCTCACTGGAGAGCTAGTACGGCAACTCGAGTGGCAGACGGGAGAATTGAGCAGGGTATCGTGGCAACTTTTGGAGAAGCAAGAGACCACGGCCCGCCGGTTCTCGCATGAACTCCACGACGAACTGGGCCAATCGCTGAGTGCGTTGAAAGCCAACCTGATCCCCTTGGCTGCGGCGTCCGGTGCGAGCAAGAGCCGGGTGGACGACTCCATTCACCTCGTGGATGAAGCTATCCGCAACGTCCGGGAGCTGTCACAGCTCTTGCGGCCGACGATCCTGGATGATTTCGGCCTTGCGGCCAGTCTTCGATGGCTTTGCGAGCGCTTCCAGCAGCGGACGGGTGTCGGTGTGCAATTCGACTGCAATCTCGACGGACGCATGGCTGATGAGACGGAAACCCACTTGTTTCGAATCGCGCAGGAGGCACTGACCAACGTGGCACGCCACTCAGCAGCCACGCAAGTTGAAATACACCTCAATCGCCAGAACGGAAAAGTGCGACTTGAGATTCACGATAACGGGCGCGGCGTTTCTCCGGCGCCGGTCAAAACCACCTCCGAGCAACCCCGCGGATTGGGCATAGTCGGAATGCGAGCGCGGGCCAGGAGTGCCGGGGGAGAATTAAAGATCAGTTCAGCGCCCGGGGAGGGGACGGTCATCGATGCCAGTTTTCCTTACCGGGAGCGAGAGGACGCATGAGCAAGATCCGAATTGTCCTAGCCGACGACCACGGCGTCGTACGGCAGGGATTCCGCCGCATTCTTGAAGCGCAGGCCGACATGGAGATCGTTGGCGAGGCTTCCAACGGCCGGGAGGCGCTGGAAGCTGCGGTGAAACTCTCTCCCGACGTGGTCGTGATGGATGTCGCGATGCCTGAACTCAATGGCATCGAGGCTACTCGGCGTATGGCCGAAGCCGCTCCCAGGACCCGGGTGCTGGCGCTGAGTATGCACAAGGATTCCGTGTACGTGCGCGAAATCCTCCGCGCCGGAGCGCGCGGCTACCTGCTGAAGGACGCGGTGGATGAGGACCTGATCGCAGCTGTTCGCGCCGTTGCCCGCGGAGAAGGCTACTTGAGTCCTGGTGTCGCCGACGCCGTGCTTACCGACTACCGGCAGCACGTCACCGATCCGATTGACCTGTTGACCAGCCGCGAGCGCGAGGTACTGCAGTTGATTGCCGAAGGCAAGACCAATAAAGAAATCGCCACTACCCTGAACCTCAGCGTTTACACGGTGGACGCACACCGCGGCCGCATTATGGAGAAATTGAACCTCCACTCTACCGGGGAACTTGTGCGTTTCGCCATCCGCAAGGGGCTCGTAGACTAGGGCCGACTTGCGATTGACGGTTGGAGGAGGTGAAGCGCTTACGAGTTCTCGCCTAATCTGCCGGTAGTACTCCATGGCGGATGTCGCAAGACTGCTCCAGCCGAGATCCACACTCCAGTTTGCCTCAAGGCGAGCCACGATAGAACTGCTCGGGCAGGACCCGCGAGGTAGAACTTGCGGGAACGGTGTTATACTCTAATTGCACGCAGAGTGGGCGGCTAGCTCAGTTGGGAGAGCACCGCGTTCGCAATGCGGGGGTCGGGGGTTCGAGCCCCCCGCCGTCCACCAACCCCCTCAGATTTCTAAGCCTGATCCGCTCTTGGCTCTGCGCCAATTCCGGGAGGAATCCCTTCCCAAATTGAAGAATGGCCAAAATGGTCTTCGTTCTATCGTCCTGACGAGCCAAATCCTCCCTCGCCTCGTGCCGATTCCCCCAATTCGCCTTCCACCCACTCGATGGACTCATACCGAGCGATGACCATCTGTGCGATCCGATCGCCCGCTTGGACTTCGTAGTCCTGATGACCGAGGTTTAGGAGAATCACCTTGATCTCGCCCCGGTAGCCCGGATCGATCGTTGCCGGAGCGTTTGGCAGCGTAATCGAGTGTTTCAGCGCCAAACCGCTGCGCGGCCGGATTTGCGCCTCATAGCCGGGAGGAAGCTCAATCGCCAACCCCGTGGGAACAGCCGCAGGAATGTTCGGCTCGAGGAGCATAGGTTGTACTGCGCAAATATCGAGACCTGCATCCTCCCCGGGGCCATGGGCGTAGGTGGGCAGTTGCGCAGTGGGGTGTAGCCGTCTCAGGCGAATCTTCATGGGAACCCGTTATGATAGCGGTTTGGCCGAACCAACTTCACCTCAGCGCGTTTTCACCCTCGGGACGATGCCCCCAGAGAAGCTAGCCTACGCTTTGGCACGCTATAGCCGATCTCCAGATTCCATTCGCGATTCCCTCGAATGGGTGCGCGATCACGACTCGTCGAAGTTCCTGGAGAGCTTCTATTTCCAGTATGGGCACGCCTCCATCGCGGACCTGGGGCACCTGGCGATTTGCTTTGAGGGTGTGTCCGAGGCTGTGGCAATCGACATCGAAGATGAAGCGCTGTGGGATGGACAGGCGCGATCTTCGCGTTACCAGGATTTCTCCAGGTCGGGTTTCATCGTTCCTCCGGAGTTGCCAGGGGCAGAGGCGGCAATCTACCGCGACGCCTGTACGAAATTACTCGCCGCTTATCGCGGCATCCATGAGAAGGTATCGGCTTACCTGACGGAGAAGCTCCCCCGCCCCGTAGAGTTGAAGCCCGAAGCTTACAAGCGCAACATCGCTGCACGTGCGTTCGACGTGGCCCGTTATCTGCTATTCCTTGGAATTCCAACGGGTGTCGGCCAGGTCACCAGCATCCGCACGCTAGAGCGGCAGATCCGGCGGTGGAAAGCCTCGCCGTACGCTGAACTCCGCGAGTTGGGCCAGGAGACCGCCGAGGCCTGCGCGAAGCCTCCGTTCGTGCCCCACGGGAGCGGCGAATTCGGCGAACCGGTTGCGCCAACCCTGGCGAAATATGTGGATCCCGATCCCTATCCCTCCCGGGCGCGGACGGCTGTCAAGCTTTGGGCGGAGCAAAACCTGCCCGCATCCGCGGACCTGAAAACGACTGCTGTCGACCTGATAAAGGTGACCGACCCTCTCGCCGATATCGTCGCTACGCTGCTCTATACGGTGACGACGCGGCCCTATCGGGAGCTCCACGAATTGGCCCGCTCATGGCCTAGAACGAGGCTTGAGGAGGTGCTTGGAGTCGCACTGGCCGAAAAGTCGCGGCGCGACGAGCTTCTTCGTGAATTCCGGGGCGGTCCCTACGTCTACGACATGATGATCGATGTCGGCGCCTACCGCGATCTGCACCGTCACCGCCGGTGTCAGCAATTCCGTCAAGGATACACTTGGGCCTACGGATGGGAGACACCTGGCGCAATTGTCGAATCCGGCGCCGACGAGCTTTTTCAAAGCGCCATGCGAGAGGCTGCCCTCAGCGCGAGTCGCTTGAGTGCACCAGGCTGCGAATACTTGACCGCCTTCGGAGCCCGCTCAAGGTTTCTGTTCAAAATGGACTTCGCCGAGGCGGAGTACATTTCAAAGCTGCGGAGTGGGGTCAAGGGCCATTTCAGCTACCGTGAAATCGCATGGCAAATGAAAGTGCGCATGGAAGAGGTTGATCCCGAACTGGGCCGTCTCATCGAGGCGACGCCGCCATGGGTTGAGGAGCCACTTGTGCGCTGAGTACTCGGAATGGCCGGAGTCGCTGCGGCGAGCTCTGTGTCGGAGCCAAATAGAAAGTTCCTATTGCCAGCCAAGTAGAACGTTCCGGTTTTGAGGGTTGTCTGGCAACCCTCATGGTATGTTCGCACAGCCTTGCCGGGGTCGCGCCTGGTGAGGCT
>Ga0073936_10003073_pt1 | contig 24304 bp, 8 predicted proteins | sample AliMusrvi5mmetaG_FD_87041 | JGI IMG/M metagenome (GOLD analysis project Ga0073936, IMG submission 87041) | Freshwater lake bacterial and archeal communities from Alinen Mustajarvi, Finland, to study Microbial Dark Matter (Phase II) - Alinen... | ecosystem: Environmental > Aquatic > Freshwater >... | reverse complement strand
CGAATATCTTGTATTGTTCCTCGCTGATCTTGCGGCCCTTCTCGGCGCGATCCCCGTCGTCAATCAAATCACCCAACATCACCACGCCACGCGGTTTGCCGATTTTGTCAGGACCGAGCTTCTCCGGCCACGCCAACTCGGCGATCCGGTTCATCTCCTCGACCGACGCGCGGTTGAGGTCGTTGTGGCAACCCAAGCGATGGTCCGGTTCGCGGTAGTGGGGGTCGGAAGCGGACAGGAATGTAACGTCGCGCGCCGGCGGCGCGGCCACGCCGGCGCTGGGCATGCCGACTAACAATATCAGATGGAGGATGGAGGCGGAGAGTTTCATTGAAGTATGGTTGCGGGTTGGTTTGGGGGGGCTTTCGCGGATGCGGGAGATGATGGAAGTTGCTTGCGCGCGGTCATGCCCCAGGTGGCGTCGGACTTGCGTTCCGCCACGGTGAGTTCATCGCCGGTGATGTGAAACACGAAGAAACCGTGACTGACGGGTCCGTCATTCATTTTCGGGTCTTTCTGTTTGAAATGTGGCGGGTGATAGATATCGATGCCTTCCCACTGATAGATGAGCGGTTCGTGCGCATGGCCGTGGAGGATGGCGATGACATTGCGGTCCTTGAGGAGCTGGTGATAGCGGGTGCGCCGTTCCTCCGACCACCAGCCGAGGCTGTGGCTCTTGTCGAAGCCGAAGTGGTGCATCAGGATCAGCGGCTGGCCGGGTGCGGCGTGCCGGGTGAGGACTTCCTCCAAAAACTCCATGCTGTATTCCGGGTCGTACGGTCGTGTCGTGGAGCCAGGTGCAATGCCAAGGTTGATGAACAGGATGCCATCCCAGACCCAACAATAATGCAAGCCGTTGCCGGAGATCGCCGTCAGACCGACGCGCTGCGGATTGCGGCTGCGAATCCCGTCCCGCACCGGCGTCTTGGGGCCGCCATCGTGGTTGCCATAGGTCTCGTAAACCGGCCACCGCAAGCGTCCGTCCTTGCCGGTGAGACCGTAGTCCCTGACAAACATCGCCCATTGCTCCTGCTTTCCATCGTTGGTGATGTCGCCGATATGCAGCACCCCGCGCGGGGTGGCCACCGTGCCGCCGAGCGCGGCCGGATACGCCGTGCCCGGCAAGCGGTTCATCCAATCCACCAGCAACGGTACCGTCCGGTCCCCCTCCGGACTCAGCCCGTAATGGGTGTCGGAGACGACAAAAAACGTCAGGTCGCGGGCCGGTTTGCCCGCGGGCGCCTGCGCGCAAACCGGCGGCATGCCCAGCGCGGCGCTCAGCAAGGCCCCGGCAAGCCACAGGCAGGCGAGCGGCCGCCTGCCACGGTGCAAGGCCGGCATTTCCGCCATGGATTTCATTGGAATCATCGGGTATTGCTTGTGGGGTGGAGGCTGATAGGTGTCGGAACGAAAGCGGATGTTAGGTGAGATGTTTCCGGGCGGCAGGGCAAGACGGCGGCATCGTCGAAGTTGTTATTCCGGGCGCTTGCGCGGGGGCGCGGCGGTCACTTCCGGGGCCGGTTCAGTGCGCTGCGCGCCCCAGCGGGGGTTGTCAGTCATTTCCGGATTGACCATTCCATAAAAGACGCCCTTGCTGATGGATTTGGCATTCAACTCGATGTCGCCGATGAGGCGGACGGTTCCGGCGAGGTCCGCGCCGCGGATGCTGTTCATCACCGCTGCGATGTCGGCCTTGCCGTGGATCCGGGTGTTGTCCTCCTCGACGAGCGTCAGCGCGCGGAGCCGCGCGTCGTCACTGATCGTGCCGCCATACACGGACGCCTCCTCCTCGATGTGCGCGTTGCCGACGACGATCCCGGTTCCCGTCACCAAGGCATGGCCCCTGACAACGGCGTTGTCGCCGACCTTGGCATTTCCGGACACCACGGCCTGGTCCTCGATCCGCGCCTTGCCGAGCACCTGCGCGCGGTCCAGCACCATCGCGGCCGGTCCGACATGGGCGGCGGGATCGGCATGGGCGGTGGCATCCACCCAACCGCCGCCGTTGGGATGCGGCGCGCCCTTGCGTCCGGCGCTCGTGGCAAGCGGGGCGGGATCGCTGCCGCGCGGATGTCCGCCGCGGATTTCCACCATCCACGGAAACCGATAGATCGTGTAATACATCTGGTCCCACGAAATCCGCTGGTATTCCGCAGGCGTGGCGACGACCACGAGCCACAGTTGTTTTTCGTTAGGCCGCAGTGGGAAGGCGACTTGGGCGGCGGCTCCGCGTTGGAGGGCGCTGTAGCGGGGATTGCCCTGATCATCGACGGCCACGAGTCCCCAGCGCCAATCCGGGGATGGCTGCGGGACGCTGTTAGGTTCGTTTTCAAACTTCCCGTCGAACCTGGCGACCCCCGGTTCCTTTTGGACGATGCCGCGGAAATCGACGGCCACGGTGCGGGCCTTGCCGGTGCCGTCGGGATCGATGCGGACGAGGTTATAGCCGAAGCGTTGCGGGGCGCGGTAGTCCGGGATGGCATATCTACCGCTTTTCGCATTGATCGGATCGAGGATGGAGACCCGGTTGCGTCGAATCCCGGTGCAGTCGTCATAACTGCCATAACATTTCCGGAACACCCCGCCGTTCTTGTAATCCCAAGTCACATTGTGCATCGCCCACAGGCCGAATTGATCGTTGAGATCGCTGGTCTTCCAGCCCTGGTTGCGGGTGAGAACCACCAGCGGATCCTCGAGTGCGGTTTGCGGTGTGCCGGGTTTGGCGGCCTTCGACCAGATGTCGTTGATCGCGGCATAGCCGAACGTGTCCTTGATGTATTCCCAAAACTGCCAGTTGCCGTAGCGGTCGCGGGTCGAGCCATAATACAGGTGCGGCGCGTCTAACAACTGAAATGAGCAGCCGATCTGGTCGGGAAACATTTGGTGGGCCATCCACTCGGCATGGGATTCCCACGACCAACCGACGTAGGGGGAATCGCGCAGCCCCATCGTGGAAAACTGCAGGCAGTGTGCGAATTCGTGGGCCAGCGCGTGTTTGTCCTTGAAGGCATTGAAATGGAGCCACATGGCGGGGTCGTTCTTGCCGGTGCCGCTGCCGCTGGCCCAACCCTTGTTGCTGAGGTTCACGCTGACCTTGAATTTCACCGCCTCACTGTCATACGGTTTGGCGAAGCCGACCTTGCCGAGATAGAACTCGCGGATGGCTTCCAGCGTTGCCAGGCCTTGCCGCAGGTCCTCGTCGCTCAACGCCACACCGTCGTTGTCATTCCAGCGGGCGACGAAATGGGCGGATTCGTGGAGATGCTGCGATTTTCCCGGCTCGATCACCTTGTATGGTTCCTCGGTGGTTCCCTGGCACGGGATGAAGGCCAGAACCAGGGCAACGGCTGCGAGTGATTTCTTCATGAAGGAGGGTATCCGGTAAGACAGGATTCGCTGGCTATGGCTTCGCCTTGCCACCCACCAGCGATGCGGCAATCCACGCTTCCAGTTGCAGGCGCTCGGCATCGCTGAGAGCCACCTTATAGACAAAGACGTCGCCGATCGCGCCGTTGAAGGCGGTCCAACCGTCCGGGGCGTTGCGGCCGACGGTGATGCTGGTGGCAAAGGGTCCGGCACCGCCGGGGACCAGCGAGGACATCGCGGTTTTCGTTAGGTTCGCCATGACCTCGGCACCGTTGGCAAAGACCTTGTAGGCGCCGTCGGGCTGCACGATGAGGCTGAGGATGGTGATCTGGCCGTCCGGAATGGGTTTGCTGCCGGTATCCACGCCGCCGTTGCGCCTTACACATACCATGCCGTTGTCGTTGCGGATGCCTAACACCAGGCGGTCGTAGAACACATCGACGATGGAGGTCCAACCGGAGCCGGCGCCATTGCGCAGCGGCTTGGCCACCACCACGATGCTGGCACCCTCGCAGGCGATGGGCGACGCATAAGTGCCGGCGGAAAACCCGTCGCCCGTCTCATAGCTGACCCGCGCGTAGTTGTGGCCGTCGATGCATTCAACTGCGGGAGAACCGATGGATCTCAGCGGTTTGCCGTCGGGCAGATAGGTCGGCCAGGATGTTAGACTGCCTTTGGCAGCCAGTGCATCGGCGCGGCATGCGACGATCAAGCGGTCCGGTTTGGGCACTGCTCCGACGCGAAGGGATTTGGCCGTGCTTTCGAATTTCGCGGCGATGCTATGGGAAGCCATCACCTTGAAAAAGGTATAACTGCTGGCCGCGGCCACGTTGGTGCCGTCCACCTTGAGGCTGGAGATGGCAAAGCCGGCAAGCGGTGCGACGGTGAATTTTCTGTCAGCTCCGTATGCCACCGGCACGGTGCCATCCGGGGTGATGGTGCCACCAAACCCGGCACTGGCCTTGATGGTGCCGGAGAAGGCGAGGGCCAACGTATGGTTAGCGCGGACGTCGCTGAAGACGACATGCGGACGCGCGCCCAGGCAGACCCCGTCAACGGTCACCGCCACCAGGTTGTCACCGTTGGCGGCAATCGCAAATGCCTTGGATTCGCCCTGCGCGAGCGGCACCACGCCGACTGGAGTGAGCGTGCCGCCGCCGCTGGCGCTGGCGGTGATGGTGTATTGGGGCGCGGTCTTGGCGAAGCTTGCGACAATCGTATGATTGGCGTCGAGCGGATCAAATGTATAACTTCCAACCGAACCGACCGAATTACCATCCACCTTCACATCCTGGATGAAATAGCCTGTCTTGGGCGTGATCCGGTAAAGGGCGGTCATTCTCTTCATATAGTTCCTGTTACCTGAGGGAGTGATACCACCGCCATCGCCCGCGGAGGCGGCGATGCTGAGGTGCAGGGAAATATCCTCCACGTGGAATGGCGCGGCGGGCAGGCCCTCCCTGTTATAGAGATTGCATCCTTCGGGGTTCTGCCAGCAGGCATACGAGACTTTTCGCGGCGCGGCCACCTCCGGCGACGACAGGATCACCGTGTTGTTCTTGATCACCGCGTCCGCGGCGTGCCATACGCCATCAGCCCCGGCGATGACGAAGCGCTGGAGCTTGCCGCCGGAAACTTCCAAGGTCGGCTCATACCACTTTTTCGACCCAACCATCAGTCCTTTGCCAATGGAGTCGAATGTGCAAACGGCCGTGCTGCCAGATAAGGTCACATCCCTCAGGGTCGGCCCGCTGGTCACCAAATCCGCCCGGCCATAGTCGTTCTTCAACGCCCACAGCGCCAGCCGCTCGCCGACATCCAGCTTGTCCTTCGGATGCCAGCCTTGCCAGATCCTATCCCCCATCGATGAATCCCCGATGTCGATGGCCGAGGCACAACCCGAATGGGGCAACGCCATCGCGTTGGCCTGCTGCAGCCGGGTGTCGGCATCCCAGCCGCCCTTGAACATTTCGGGCGCGGGCCCCTTGGGCGGTTCGCCCCAATTGGCAATCATCACATGGTAAAAGGCGAAGTCGTCCATTCCCCAGACCCGTTGCCAGCCCTGCGCCAGCGCCTTCATTTTCAGATAGTAACTGTCCGCCGACTGGGCGGCGATCTCGCTGTTCTCGCCCTGATACCAGATCGCGCCCTTGATGCCATAGGGTGCCAGCGGTTTGACCAGTTTGTCAAACAGGGAAAACGGTCCGCCGGGCATGCCAGTCTGGCCGTAAAGCGGATGCAGCAGCGGAATGTCGATGAGTCCCTCCGGCGCCAGCCACAAGTCGATCTTGGTGCCACCCACCGCTGCCAGCACCAGCCCCACCGGAATTTTCGCGTCCTGATCCTGCCAGATCCTGCGCGCGAAGTAGAAAGCGACCCCCGAGAATTCCGGGGCACTTGCCGGAGTGCACACCTTCCACGACGTGCCAGCCGCCGTGAATTGCCGGATGCCGGGAAAATCCGCACCGGCCACGTCGGCCGGACGCTCACATCCGCCGAGCCGCATGTCCATGTTGGATTGACCGCTGCACAGCCACACGTCGCCGATGAGCACATCGGCAAAGGTGATCGTGTTCGAGCCGCTAACTGTCAGCTTCTGGCCACCGGGGTCGGCGCTCATTGCGGCGAGTTTAAGCTGCCAGTCGCCCCGGGCGTCGGCCGTTGTTGCCAGGGATTGCCCGTGGAAATTCACGGCGACCTTCTCGCCCGGCGCGGCGGAACCATAAACCGGCACCGGTTTGCCACGCTGAAGGATCATGTGGTCGCCGAAGATGGCGGGCGTCCGCACCTCCGCGGAGGCAGCCAGGATCGCGCCCAAGGCCAACACCGCCCCGGCGAACCCATATCGAGCTGTGACTGATTTTGTCATCCGCGCAATCACACATCATCGTGCGCGGCGGGACAATGCCCATTCCGCGAATCCGTTGTGCAAATTGCGAAATGACATCGCACGCATGCGGCCTGCCGCGGCATGCGCCGTGAGTTGCATGATGGGGGGCACCAGTTGGTGAGGCGGCCGGACTGGCCGCGATCACTCCAGCCGCCAGCGGAAGAGGCCGCCGCAACGGGTGGGCTGGAACTGGATTTCCATCTTGATGGCGGTGGTGGTGACGGGATCAAACGTTGCGTCGTTGTACTTGTCCATCTCGCAAGCCAAGCCCTTGGCGTTAGGCACGGGCTTCCAGGCGTCGCCGTCCTTGTAGAACAGGGCGATGGATTGGGGCACGCGCACGCCGCCGTTTGGATACTGTTCATCCATCCAGTAGGTGCGGCTTTTTGACAGGGTCCGGGCCTTGTCGAAGGGCATGATGATCCACTGTTTGGAGCCGCCGAGGCTTGAGCCGTACATCAAAAAACACCTGCCGTCGCCGCGCGAACTCTTCGGGTCGCTGGCATCCGTGATGGTCTTCAAAATCCCCACGTCCTCGGACCACGATGACACCGGCTCCTGATACTTCGGCCACGGCTTGGCGTCCGCGCCATCGCCGATGACCGGCAGCGCGGTCATGCGCAAGCGGCACGCGCCCATCGGCAGCATCGTCACCGTCTCGGTCTTGGTATCGACCTTGACCGGCGATGACTGGAGTTTGTCCACGGTGCCCCAATAGTTTTCACCCCAGGTGGGAATCCGGCGGGCGCTGGCCTTCAACTCGAGCGGCGCGGACTCCAACGCAAACGGCTGATCGTCGGCGGGCCAGGTTTTCCTCACCAGCGTGATGGATTTGGCGGGCTGCGCGGCATCCACCACCAGCCCGTAATTCCACGGCGTGGTGGGCTTAATCTCCCAGGCCGGCCAGGGCGCCTGCGGATCCAAGTTGCCATGGCGCACGTAGTTCTCGCCGATTTTGATGGAATAGGTCAGAGGGCCGCGGTTGACTGACACACTGTCCTTGTTCTTCGCCCAGCGGGTGAGCTTGACAGCCATTGGCAGCTCGAGCGCGAGCTTGTCGCCATCTTTCCAGGTGCGCTTGACACACACGAGTTGCCCACCCTTGGCCGCCAGCGCGGCCACGCTGCCGTTGATCTTGATGGACGGGGCGTCGCACCAAGCCGGGATGCGCAGATAGAGCGGGAAGGCGGCGCTTTTGGCCAGCTTGAGGTTGAGCTGGATGCTTTCCTCGAACGGATACTTGGTGACTTCCTCGATGCTCACCTTGGTGCCGTCGCCCACCTGCGCGCTGAGCGTGCAGGGTGCGTACATCACGGCGGCCAGGCCGCGGTCGGGCGTGGCTTGAAAGAGGCTTTCGACAAAATGCGGCCAGCCGACGCCGACGTTGTGCTGGCAGCAGCGGTGGCTGTGCGGATCCATCACCTGCATCTCACCGTCATTGCACAGCGACGGCGCCTTGCTGCGGGCATCGGAGTTGGACTGGTTGGGGCTGGTTAGGTAACGCAGCGCCTTGGCGTCGGCGGTCATGGTGGCCGGCAACGTGTTGAAGGCGATGTTCTCGCAGCGGTCCATCCATTTGAGGTCGCCGGTGATGCGGAAGAGGATCTGTTCGGAAAACATCATCTCCACCGCCCCGCAGGTTTCGATCGCCTGTTTCGGGTCGCCATAGCCCGGCCGGGCGAATTCATCGCCGCCGAACATGCCGCCGGGAACCTGGCCGTACTGGTCGTAGAGCGCCGTCCAGTTGGAATCGGCGATCTCGAGGTACTTGGGATCCTTGTTTTGTTGATAGAAAATGGCCGGCTTGCGGAACCCCTGGCAGGTCTGCACGTTGTGGCCGCCACCGATCCGGTCCATCCACTTCTGGCCGGTGCGCATGAGTTTCTCGCCGAGTTCCAGCAACCTGGGATCGCCGGTGCGGTTGTACAACCAGTATGCCATGTCCATGTTGTCGCTGTTGCGCGACACCCCCCAGCCGCCCTGGAAAAACTTCCGGTCGTCCAAGGTCAGTTCGTAATGGCAGAATTTCGTCAGCAGGTCGAGCACCCGCTTGTCACCACTATAGTCATAGTAGAAGCGGTAGGCATACATCATGTTCAGATGCGGCATCAGGTCGGGCTCCTGGCCGTTGAGGCCGGACAGCGCCTCGGTGCCGAAGTACCCGTTGGGACGCTGGCCGATGAGCGACGGCTCCAGCCAGGCCTTGGCCTCGGCCACCATTTTCGGATCATCGAGCAGGAACGCCGTGGCCGCATAGCCGCGCAGCCAATACGGCACTTCCTCCCAGAAATTGTCACCCTTGCCGGCGGGATCCAGCCAGGCGTTGTTCTTCTTGTTGAGGAAGGGACTGATTTCCCCCAGATGGCCGTGGAAGCCATTGGCTTGGAGTTGCAGTTGCTTGAGGAGCCATCCCTGCGGCTTGACGGCACACAGCGGCAGCCGGATGTAGGGACTGGCCAATAGCGGCGCCTTGTTGCCGGGATAATACGGGTTGGCAGCGGCGGTATCGGGCCGCTCCACGACCGCAATCGCATCGGCGAAGGTCGGCTGGGCGCCAAGAGTCAGGGCGGCGGCGGTTAGCACAAGAAGATGTTTGGTGGTCATGGTAGTCGGGCGAACGCGCCGGGCAGCTCGCCTGCCCGGCCAACCCGCTCATGACACAACATCCAAGCGATCGAGACAACAGTCATTTCGCGAATCCGTTGCTCAATTTGCGAAATGCGCATGCAATTCACACCTTCACTCCTTCTGCAATCTGAGCACGGTCACCGAGTTTCCCGGAAACGTGTAGGTGAAACTTGAAGACGCGTTGGAAATTTCGCTTGCGATGGGTGCGACCTTGCGCGGTTCGGTGATGGAATTCTCATCCATGGCGTTTTTCGATGCCAGGGTGATCGCATTCGCCTTCGCGGCTATCTTGTTCGCGCCGTCGAGCTTGATGCCAGTGGCTTGGTCGCCGCTTGAAGCATTGACCACCTTGAGGATGATCTCCTTGCCATCCGCCGAAACGGTGGACGAAACGTGAAGCGATCTAACTACCGGCCGCTGCATTTCCTGGACGAGCTTGCCATCCAGATAGCACTTCACGCCGGCACCCATCACTTCCACCTTGATGTCATACCAGCGTCCGGTCTCGATGCGGCCATCCACGCCGTTGCTGCCGCCGCCCGGCATCTCGATGGCATGTTTTGAATTGCCCCATCCACCGATGTTCCACCACGATTTGCCGGGCCCGTTGTCCATCCCGAAGATCACCAGGAAACCTTCGTCGCCTCCGGTCTTGCGGGCCTTGAGCGTGTAGGTGTAATTGCTCCAGCCCGGATCGCCGATGGTCGCGCGGAAGTCAGTGCCGCCGGCATGCTGCCCGAGCACACCGTCTTGCACCTTCCACTCGCCGCCGTGGAGTTTCCAGCCTTTGGTGCCCTCTGCGAAATCACACTTGAGCAGGGTTTCCCCGCCGCGCGTGACCTTGATGTCCTTGTATTCGGCCTGCGTGTTCCAAGTGCCGACCCCGACCATGCCGGTGATGGCATCCCCCGTGTCGGACGACTTGACCTCGACCGGCAGGACGACGTTGCCACGGTTTTCAGCGAACATCTTTTGAACATGATAGGAAGGGATGCCGTACGCCCGGGAGCTGTCGAAGTTGATCAGGTCGGGGTTCCATCGCTTGTGATTGATGTTGACGAACAGTGGCGCGTATGAGGCCAGCGCCACCACATCGGAGTTGCGCTCCATGCCGGTCATGAATGCGGCTTCGCCGACGGCCCCCCGCAGACTGCCCTGCCCCGTGCCTTCGGTCACCGCGTATTCGCCCACGAACACCTTGAACTTGCTGCGGTCATAACTGTCATACTTGTGGGAGTTGTTGATGAAAAACTCGGGATTGCTATAGTAGTGCTCGTCCACAATGCCGACTTCCCTGTTGGAGGGCATGCCGCCCCAGACGTTGGCGATGAGCCGCATGTCCGGGTACTTGGCCTTGATGGCATCGTGGAACAAGGCATAGCGCTCGTTGTATGCCGCGCCGCCGTTTTCGTTGCCGATTTCCATCATCGTCAGGTGGAACGGCGCTGGATGGCCGGCCTTGGCACGCTGCGAACCCCATGGGCTATCGATCGCACCGTTGGCATACTCGATGGCATCGAGGGAGTCCTGCACATACTCCTGCATCTTGTCCATTGGCACGGTTTCGCGGTGGGACATGCCGCAATTGATGTCAAATAGCGGCTCGGCGCCGAGGTCTTCGCACAACACGAGATACTCATGAAACCCGATGCCGTGGGTGGCCTTGTAGCCCCAGATGTTATTCTGGGTGCGGCGTTCGGCAATGTCGCCGATCGTCTGCTTCCAGCGATAAGCCTCCTTCATGGTGTCCCCCTCGACCCAGCAGCCGCCGGGAAATCTGACAAATGCGGGCTTGAGGGCGAGCAGCATCTCGAAGAGGTCGGTGCGGAAACCATGGCCCTTCCAGGTTTTCTCCGGGAAGAGCGAGACCATGTCCAACCAGAAGGTTCCGGGTTGGCCGGCGCTAATGACCAGGCGGGCCTTGGGGTCGGTGGCAGCCGCCTTGAGAGATATGCCATAGTGTTTCCACTCCGGCGTCAGGCCGTTGATTTGCCCGGTCGCGCATACCGTCCCGTCGGCACCCTCCAGGGTAACCGTCAGCGGCCCGGAAAAGTCGGCGGCGCCGCGAGCATTGACGGACAGATTGTAGGTATCTCCCTTGATGACAGACATCCCGTAGTAGCCGCTGTTGGCAACGCCCCCGCCGTCATTGCCGCTAACCGTGACCTTGAGGGAATGCGGGTTTTTGGCGCTCATGGGTTTGTCACTATCGACGGCAATCACGGCACCGGCTTTGGAGGTCCAGCTTTCCGGCTGGTCCGAATCCTCGAACGAACGGTTCCTAACAAGCTCGGCGTAAAGTCCGCCGTCGGCCGAAAGGTTGATATCCTCGAAGAAAATCCCCCACAGCGTGGGGCTCACCTTGATGCCGGGCTTGTCAACGCTGACAGTGATGGTGCTTTGCGCGGCCGCTGCCGCAGCGCATGCCATCAGGATTGAAATCATCCATGTTGCTGTTGTCTTCATCTGGTTGCTGTGGTATTGGGTTGGTTTGATAATTCATCTTGTCTTCATGATATAACAACCAAACACGCCGCCGGCCTGGCTGTTGCCCACTGGTTGGAATTTGACGGTGACCTTGGCCTTGCCTTTGAGCAAGTCGGCCGGGACCGGGTATTCCCTGTCGAAGAAACTGTTGGATTTCTCGCCCTTGAGTTCCTCGGTCGCGATCTTCCGTCCATCAACAAGAATATCGAACGTGCGGCCGCCGTCAGAGCCCCAATATGTGCATGTCAGGACCTGCGGCTGGTTGGCTAGGACCCTGAGGTCGTACTGGAACCAGCCATCCGCGTCACAGTGGCGCCAGCGCCGCCCGTTGTGATCACCCGCCATGGTTTTCTCACCCTTGAAGTTGTGATCGCGCTCTGCCTGGTCGAAGAACTCCAACCCGTCCACACGCCTGGCATCCTGGATGCGCTGGCGTTCCTTCTCCGCCTTCATTTCAGCCTCCTTCGCGACCCAGCGGGCGTCGTCGTAGATATCCCAGTAAACGGTGTAAGGCTGCCTATATTCCTTGTAGAATGGCACGAAGGTGGTTTCTCCCTCGCCCGCTTCGAATGAGGTGCGGAAGACCGCCGCGGGAGCGGCGAAAGTGTTAGGTCCGGCCTTCATCGGTTTGAGTTCACCGAGCACCCTGGTCTTGTCGCCACGGATGATCGCGACGGGATTGTCCTTGGTGCTCAATGCGCACATCACCAGCGGGCCATACATGACGGCAGCCTTGTTCGCGTCGTCATGGAAGGATTCGAAGCGGAGACTGAACGGCATGGCTAGCTCGATCGTGTCGCCGGTTCTCCATTCGCGATCCAGGATGATATAACTGCCGGGCTGGCGGCTGGTGTTTTGCCTCTCGCCATTGACCTTGAGTTCGACGCCGCGGGTTGCCCAGCAGGGGTATCTGAGGTGAATGGCCAGCGCCACGGGCTTGTCGGCGGTGAGCGTGAGTTTGGTGGCTGGCTCATCAGGAAACAGGGTTTGCTGGAGCATCTTGATCCCCTTTTCCCGCCAGGTCAGCTCGGTGGCCATGAACAGGTTGACATAGAGATCCGTGTCGCTGTGGAAATAGACCGAATCCCCGTATTTCGAGTGGCTTTCCATGCCCGTGCCGGTGCAGCACCAGAACGAGTTGTCAGGCGAGCCGAAGCGGCTCGGTCTCTCGGATCCGGCACGCAGCGGCATGTAATAGAGCACCATGCCGGTCTCGGGATTCTGTTGGGGCAGCATGTGATTGTAGATGGCCCGCTCGTAATAGTCGGCATACTCGGCCTTGGGCTCCCAGGTCATGAGTTGGCGCGTCAGCTTGAGCATGTTATAGGTATTGCAGGTTTCGGTCGTGTTGGGCCCGAGATACTTCGAGAGATGTGCCTTCGGCGAGAATGCTTCGCCGTCGCTGTTGCCGCCGATGACATAAGAACGATCCCGGGTCACCGCGTTCCAGAAGAATTCACAACCCTTGCGCCAGGATGGGTCACCGGTGAGTTCGTATTCGCGCGCCATGCCGATGAATTTCGGGAATTGGGTGTTGGCGTGCAGGCCGTCGAGCTTGTCCTCGCCGTTGATGGCGGGATCGAGGACGGCGCGGTGGTTGAAACGGATCGCGAGCTTGAGGTATTTGTCATTGCCGGTGACTCCATAGAGGTTGGCGATGACCTCGTTCATGCCGCCGTGTTCACAATTCAGCATGTTCTGCATTTGTTCGTCAGAGAGTCGGCTCATACGCGAATCCGCCCAGCCAACGGCCCTTTCCAAAACCTCGAGTGCCTGCTTGTTGCCGCAGAGCTGATACTGGTCTAGCAGACCGGCATATATCTTGTGAAGCGTGTACCAGGGCGCCCAGACGCCCTTGAGGGCCACCACGCGGTCAATCAACTCCTCGGGATAGGCGCTGAGGTAGCCGCTTGGGAATTTGGCCTGGCACTCGGCCATGCCGGCAACGACTTGTGCGGCCAGCTCCTTGAGCTTCTCATTGCCGCTGCTCTGGTATGCCAGCGCGCAGCCTGACAGGTAATGGCCCACGGCATGACCGCGCAACTCGCACTTGGGTTCCTCCCACCCGCCATAGGGCTTGGCGGATGTCGCAATGCCGGCGGTCAGGCGGAACGTGTGCAGCAGCCTGTCAGGGTCGAGGCTCAGCAGGTATTTCTCGTTCAATTCCTCGGCGTGTTTGAATGGGCCGTCGAGCAACCTGACATCGGCGAGATTGAATGGCCTGACCTTGATGGGCGCCTTGTCATGGACCTCATCCGCGCGAATCGCGTTGGCCAGGGGAATCCAGAGAACGGATAGAGTGAAGAGCTTGATGGCACGGGGAGTATTCATGACTGCTTGGCATTTAGGAATGGGATTTACCTGGCCGGCACGCGCAACACATTGACAGAATAAGGCGGCAGGGTCACCTGGAAGCTCCTGGAGCAATTGGCGAGTGGCAGCACCTGCGGCGCGATGCGGTTGGGCGTGTCGAGCGAGTTTTCGTCCTCCGGTTTGTCGGCGCGGATCACGATGTGCTGGCCGCTGGCGGCGACGTTGGCGGCACCCTCGAGCCGGATCTCGGCCAACAACGGAGTCGGGTTGTAGTTGGTGGCCTTGACGACGAGTGTCTGGTCCTTTTGCCGATAGCCGGCGGTGGCGAAGAACGCGGGCAGGGCGTCGGCCTCGATCTTGCTGACCCGTTTGCCGTCGAGCAGCATTTCCGCCGAGTTGTTGGTCACGACCAGGCTGATGTCATACCAGCGGTCATTTTCGATAGGTCCCTGCAGGTCGCCGCCGCCCTTGGTGGCGATGGCATTGGAGGGCGTGCCCTGAATGGCCGAGAAGTGGTTACCCGCGGCGCCGTAGTTGCAGAACATATAACGTTCCGGCCCCGCGGCGTGGAAGAAAATCAGGAACCCCTCGCTGCCGCCAACGCGGCGCGCCTTAACCGTGACCCGGCCCGACTTGAGTTCTTCCTTGAGGAACAAACTGATCGGACCGCGATTGGGGTCGGTCTGTTTCAACACGCCGTTCTCCGCGTGCCATTGGCCGATGCCCGGCGCGTCCCAATGCTCGAGATTGGCGAAATCATCGCTGAACACGAGTTTGTCGTTTGCGTCGTAGATGCGCAATTCCTTGAATTCGTTGGCGGTGTTCCAAGAGCCTAGGCCGAACTTGCCGGCTAGCAACGGCTGCTTGGGGTCGGGTTTGGGGGTGACGTCCACACTTGTCGTTAGGTTCACATCGGGACGATTCTCAGCATAGGTCTTCTGCACCTGATAGGACGAGTGCGCGTAACTTCGCGACGAATCAAACTCGATGAGGTTCACGCCCCAACTGCGGTTGTTCACATTGTCGAAGAGCGGTGCATAGCTGGCCATTTTCACCAGATCGCCGTTGCGTTCCAGCATCATCAGATAGACAGAGTCGTCCATCGCCGCGCTCCAGTCCCCGCCACCATGGTGATGGGCGTATTCGCCGACGTAGATCTTCCACGGCTTGCGCGGGTATTTGTCGAAGTAGTCGAAGTTGTTGCGGATCCAGCCCGAGGGCCGGTAGGAATGCTCGTCCACCACGTCGATCGCGTCGTCGCCGGCGCGTTCGATGGCCTGCAGGTTCAGGCCGCTCCAATACATGCTCATGATGACGGTCATGGCGGGGTACTTCGCCTTGATCGCGGCGCGGAATTTCTTGTAGTAATCGCCGTAGATGGCCGGCGGATGTTCGTTGCCGATTTCAATGTATTTGAGGGGAAACGGCTTGGGGTGGCCCATTTTCGCGCGCACCGCACCCCATTTGGAATCCACCGGGCCGAGCGCGTATTCGATGGCGTCGAGTGTCTGTTGGATCACCGGCGCGATTTGGTCGAGCGGCATGTTGTTTTCCGGATGCACCGTCATGCCGCAGAATGCGACGTACATCGCGTCGGAGCCGATGTCCTCGCAAAACTGCAGGAACTCATGGTAGCCGAGGCCGTCGGTGGAGCGGTATTGCCAATAGCCCCACTGGCCCGGGCGCTCCTCCGGCGGACACACCATCGTGCGCCAATCCGGCGCGGATTGCCACGACAGGCCTTCCACATAACAGCCGCCGGGATAGCGGATGAACGCCGGTTTCAATGCCTCCAAATGCTTCGCCAAATCCACCCGCAAGCCGTTAGGCCGATTCTTGAACGTCGGTGGAAACAACGACACCCAGTCCACCTGGAGCTCGCCCTTGCCGCGGAACGACAACACGAAGCGCGCCTGCGGATCGCTGCCGGTGGCGACCAGCTTTGCTGTCAGCTTCTGCCAGGTGTTGCCCGGCGTGATCCTGCCGAAATCATGCTGGCCGAGCACCTTGCCGTCCTTCGATTCCAAAGTGGCCGTCACGGTGCCCTCGAAGGTGCCGGGGCGCAGATACCATTGCAAATCATAACTGGTGCCGGTTTGCGCGTTGATGCCCCAATAGCCGCTGTTAATCAAGGCGCAACGGCCATCCGGCGCGGCCGGGGCTCCGACGGTGAGAACCAGGGAGCGGCTCGATGCGGCATTCATGGGGTTTGCCTCGGAAAGTTTCATCGCGCCGCTGGCACCGCCGGTGGGTTCCAGCGTCCACCCCACCAAGGCGCGTTCGGGTAGCCAGGCGCAGTTGTTGAGCCACGGCCACGGAATCGGCCACTTGTCCTGCGGCACGCCGGGCGGCAGTTGGGTGAGTTCCATTGTTTGACTGCCGTTGTCCTTCGTCACCAGCTTCATTCCCGGCGGCAACACGCCCTCCTCGAAGCTGCGGTTCTGGATCAGTTCCGCGTAGATGCGGCCGACGAACGCGTGGCTGATCTCCTCCATGAAAATACCGTAAAGGGTCGGCGGAACCGCTGCCTTCTCTTGCCTCAGTGTGACTTGCATGGTCGCTTTCGGAGGTTGCGCGGCGGCAGACACGCAGACCGCGGCGAACCATGCCACCAGCATCGTCGTAGAACCGGGACGCACACTCGCACTGACTTGGCGGACGGTGGGATTCATGGGCTTGGGTAAATCATTCGGGAGTGGCCGCGCGATAGGCGCTGGGAGGGGGAATACACGCTCACGTGCCCGATCAAACATCATCCCGCTAGGCGGGACAATGGCAAATGCGCGAATTTGCTGCCTAATTTGCGCAACGGCGGCACTTGCGCGCTCCACGGGCAGAAGGGGGCAGGACGCCCAATACCGTTTACTTAGGCGAAGCAGGAACGAGACAGGAAGAGGCGGCGGGCAGGATGCCCGCGCCACAGGTGGCCCGGGCATCCTGCCCGGAGCCTCTGTTCAAACAGCCAAGAGTGCTAAGTAAACAGTATTGGGCAGGATGCCCCCACTCCTTGAGGCACCCGGTCGCGACGCAAAACAGGGCCGCCGATTTGCATCAGCGACCCCGTCGATCCGGATAAAACCAAAAACTCCGGAAAATGCGCGTGTCGAATCGAAGGAACCTCAGCGGATGACGAGGGAGCGCGGATCGTGGAGGATCTTCCATCCTCTATCTACGATCCCCTATCCTCTATCTGTTTCCGACTCACTGCGCGGTCACCCGCACGAACAACTTCGGCTCGGTCAGCAGGCCGGAGTCGAGCGTGACCGGAACTGTCTCAACGCCGTCAAGGGTCGTTACCGTACCTTCGGTCGCGCCCGTCGAGGCCCAATTCACCAAATCCGTGGAGTGCCACACCGTGTAGGTGAGGCCGGTGTTGGCGGTCCGGGTATAGCTGAACGTGCCGCTGCTCTGGTTGAGCGGCACGGCGATCGGGTTGACCGAAGAGCTGCTGGTGGGATTGAGGCCGAAGGCATATTCCTGGAAGTTGCTCATGCCGTCGCCGTCCAAGTCGGCTGCGGGGTTTGACAGGTCGGAGCCGGGGTATTTCGTCGAGGCCCAGGTGGTGTAGTCGATCACGGTGGAGCCCAGAGAGATGCCGAACTTGGTGGCGACACTCGCTTCGAGCGCCTGGCGCTCGCCATTGCTCTTTGCCACGTTGAATACATGCACATCACCAATGTTGCCATTGAATGCGGTCCAACCGTCAGGCGCGTTGCGGCCAACCGAGATGGAGGTCTTGTAGGCCGGGACCACCGCAGTGTATCCCCAGTAATCAGCCGAGTTGGAAAGTGCCCAGAAGTCAGTCCAGTCCCAAGGAGCTGTCACTGTGGGTTGCAGGACCATCATGGCTGCCCACCACTGGTCCCAATTGCCTTGGCCGACGGTCATGCCGGAAAGAAGTGCGGTATTGGCCCAATCAGGCTCGTCCTTGAACTCGGTGCGGTTCGGATCCAATGCGGTCATCGTTCCATTGGCGCTGCCGGTCATCATGGAAACGCCGTTGGCCCAAACTTCGTATGAGCCGTCGGTCTGCACCGTCATGCTAAGCACTGTGGCCTGACCGTCAGGGATGGTGCCCACGCTGCTGTCGTTGCCGCCATTGCGTCTAACGACTATTTGGCCGGTGCTGTTCTTGATTCCCAGTGTCAGCTTGTCATACATGATATCAACAATGGAGTTCCAACCATCCGATACGGCATTGCGTAGCGGTTTGACGGCCATAACCATGGTCACCCCGCTCACCGGAATGGCGGTTGCGTAGGTTCCCTGAAGGAAGCCATCGTTGTGACCCGTGTCGTTACGGACGTTGAGTTCCCAATTGGTGGCGCCAATGACTTGGACGGTTGGGTATTGAATCTTGGGGAGTCCATCCCAAGTATAAATCGTGCTGCCATCGGTGCCGAGGTGATCTGTGTTCAGCGCGAACAGCAGGGTCGGATCATAACTCGGATCACTCTTGAAGGTTACCGAAATGCTGTGGGCAGCCTGCACATCGGTGAAGGTGTAGTTCGCGCCGGCGGCTACCGGAGGATCGGAATCAATCGTCACCTGATCAACCAGATAGCCCAGATCCGGGGTGAAGGTGAATGTCTGGTTCGCACCCTGAATCACGGTTACGGTTCCGGGCGGACTAATCGCTCCATGAGGTCCGGCAGACGCGGTGACGTTGAAGGTCGTCGTGTATAGCCCGGCAATCTCCCCGCCCGTCAGCGCCTGATCGTAGATCTGGAGCGAACTGATCGAGCCGGAGAATTTGGCCCAACCGATGTAGCCGCCATCGCCTTCAACACCGGTTCCCAGGGTCAGGTAGTCACCGGGATAGATGTTGAGTGTGCGACCTGTGGCAGTCTGGTTGAGAACTCCGTTGAGATAGAGCTTCTCGGTGCCGCCGTCGTAGGTCACCGCAACGTGCTGCCATGCAGCGGCAACCGGGGTCGGGGAAAAATACATCTGCAAGCCGTTATGGTCCACCGCACGCCAGTAGTTGCCGATTCCGAAGTTCGCAGCCCTGCCGGCGGAGACGTTGCGTGCCCAGCCCAGCGGATATTCATCACCTGAGAAACTCGGGTTGTACACCCAGTAAGCGATCGACCAGTCACTCTGCCCGGTGATTTGGGCCGGCGAGGCAAAGGAGGCCCTGAGGAACGTAGTACTGCCATCAAAGGTGACGGCAGCCTTGCCGTTGATCGTTTCCACCGTCGGAGCAGAGGCGAACGAAGGCTTATCGACGGTGCCACCCAGCGAACCGGCGTTCGGCCAACTGGTCAATGGTCCGGCGCTCAGGGCGGCGGCGTCCAGATTGACCATTGGATCGAGGCCGCTGCTGCTGGCCAGCGTGAAGTTCTGGGCGGTCATGCTCGAGCCGGACATGACGACCGTCAAGACCGAGGATGTCACCAATCCGCCTTTGCCGGCGATCAGATAATAGGTCCCGCTTGAAGGCGGGGCGATCGCGTAATTCCCGCTGGCGTCCGTTTGCCGGGTAAAACTTGGGCTGCTGCCGTCGGGGTTGGTGCTCAATGACACCGAGGCACTGTAGATCGGGCCGCCGGGACCCGAGACGGTGCCGGAAATGGTCGGCAGCGGGGTCCAACTGGCCGCAATCGTATGATCGGCAGTCACGTTGGTGAAGGTGTAGCTGCCACTGCTGACGGCGGTCGGAACATTGGTTCCGTCCACCAACACGGCGCTCAACGCATAGCCATAAGTGGTGGTGATGGCATAGGTTTGGCTGCCGTTGAGAGCAACAAAGGTGTCCCCTAACGGACTGATGGAGCCGCCCGTGCCGGCGGATGCGCTGATCTTGGGCAGGCCCGTTCCGGCTTCTCCATAGTTGACGCCCAGGGCATAGTCGGAACTGACTTGACCCGCTGTCCTGGCTTCGTCATACACGCGAATGGAACCCAGATAGCCCCGGTAGGCATTCCAGTTGTCAGCGTTGTCGGTGCTGTGGGCGGTCGGGGTGAATCCATAGCGCATCATGCCAATGGAAATCGAGCCTCCTGCCTCGGTGGCGTAGGTGTGGGCCACGGTCTTGTCCGGCGTGCCATTGACGTAAAGGCAGAGCGTTGCACCATCGTAGCTGGCGACGAGATGCACCCAATTGCCTTGGCGGACCGAATTGCCGGTGTTCCAGTCCACGGTGTTAGGGTTGGATTGGACGGCATGGCCGTAGCCCGAGTTAGAGAAACCGAAGTTGGTGTTGTCCGGACCATATTGGCGGCTTAGATCGACGAGGATCTGGGCATCGCCATTGGCACCCGTGGGTTGGAAACACCAAGCCTCGATGGTCCTGGGATTCGCGCCGCCGAGGGAAGCCGGGCAGAGCGGGCCGCCCAGAATCGTGCTGGCCGCGGTGAAGTCAACGGCCGAATAGCCGAGACCATTGCCGGAGTTGATTTTGCTGGTGAGCGCAGGGGTGGTTGCCCATGGAGCGCAGGCGAAATAGTCGCCGGCCAGGGTGCCATTGGCAATTGGCCACTGCTTGGCCGACGCATTGAAGTCGGATGGCTTCACCTCGAGCACCAAATTCGCGTTGGCGCGGGGGCCGCCGGCGAATCCCAAGCCGATGGCGGCGAGGGCGAGGGTTTTGCGGAAGGTGGCGCAAGGCCGGAGGCGGGCTGGATTGGGGTCGGGGGGCTGGGTTTTCATAATCGGAGTTTTCATTTTGTTAGGTTGATGACGGGGTGGCTGGCGGTGGATTTGGCCCGATGCCGGTGCACGCGGGACCATGGCGTTGTTTCAAAGCGATCGAAGCAGGAAGCCCGGTTTTGAACAATGACCAATAAGCGAATTTCATGTCTTATTTGCGAAATGGGTGTGGACAGCGGCAGGCAAAACGGGTCCGCGGACTAGCGTCGGCGACCCCGCCAGTGCGGAGGGAAACCCATATCTCCGATCCACCATTCTCTATGTTTACATCCGCATCACTGCGCCGAAACGCGCACGAACAGCCTGCCGTTCAGCGGGGTGGCCGTGAGCGTCACCTGCACCGTCTCAACGCCGCCGCTGGTGGCAGTGACGGTCTGGCTGGCGCTCGCACCGGCATCCGGCGTCCACGTCGCCAAATCCGTGGATGTCTGCACCGCGTAGGCAAGGCCGGAACTGGCAGTCCGGGTATAGCTGAACGTGCCGCTGGCCTTGTCAAGCGGCACCTTGATCGGATTGGCCGACGAGCCGAGGGTGGGATTGAGACCGAAGGCGAATTCCTCAAAGTTGCTCATGCCGTCGCCGTCCAAGTCGGCAGCGGGGTTGGAGAGGTCGAAGCCCGGATATTTCGTCGTGGCCCAGGTGGTGTAGTTCATCACGGTTGAGGCCAAAGCGATACCGAACCTGGCGGCGAGGTCATTTTCCAGGATGCCGCGCTCGGCATCGGTCAACGAGATCTTGTAAAGGAACACGTCGCCGATGTCGCCGTTGTATGCCGACCATCCGTCGGGAGCGTTCCTGCCAATGTTGATCGCGTTGAATCCGGTGGGATGCAGATAGGTGTAGTCGATGCCGCTGTTGCGGGTCCACTTCTGCACTCCGTTCGCAAACAGAGTCATGGCACCGGCCGGTTGCACCACCAGGCTGAGAATGGTCTTCTGGCCATCGGGAATGAAGTAGCCGGTTGGGGTGTCCTGATAGCCCCGGTTGCAGACCAGCACCTGGCCATCGTTGTGGCTAACAGCCAGGAACAGGTCGCTGTAGAAAATGTCCACGATCTCGCCCCGGATTTCACCATCGACGGGAGGATTGTTGTAGCTCGGCTTCACCGCCGCGACGATGGTGACGCCCTGAACCGGAATATCGGCAGCGTAAGTTGCGACCGCGAAGCCGTCATCGCCGCCCGGTCCGCGCTGGTTCCTGACCCAGGGCGCGCCGTCTAACATGTCAACCGTCGGCGTTCCGATGGACGTCAATGCCGGCATGCCCAGAGGATGGTCGATAGCCCAGGGACCGGTGGCAGCGTCCTGCCCGGCGGTCAGGCTGCCGCTTAGAACGGAGAACAACAACTGGTCCTTGGCGGGAATGTCCCTGCCGTTGGCGACCAAGGTGAGGATCTGACCGGAAACAGGCGCGCCGGCCACGGTCACGGTGGAATCCGCTCCTGTTGCGTGGGTGTCGTGCGATGCACATACCTTCCACGCGTTGTCAAACACGTTTGCGGTGTAGTTGCCGCCCGCATCGGCGGTCACCACGTAGTTCGGGCTTACCGAGGCATTGGCGCTCGCCGAGAAGTAAACCATGGCATACGGCAGGCCGCCAAGGGTCACCGAATCAAGCACCCGACCGGTCACCACTTGCGTGGGCTTGACAACAAACGAGGAAGCGATGGTGTGGGTGGCCGTCACGTTGCTGAACGTGTAGGTTGGGGAGGCACCCACCGAGGCATTGTCCACCACCACATCGGCGATGTCATAGCCGAACGCCGGGGTGATGGTGTAGGATTGGCTGTCGGTCTCTCCGACGGCGGTGTCCCCCGGCGGACTGATGGACCCACCGGCACCGGCAGTTGCGGTGATGTTGTAGGTCGGCAGACTGGTGGTCTTGAGGTTGATGTCGGCTTCCAGAGTCGCGCGGTCGGCATCGGACAAGGCCGTCTTGTACACGAAGGTGTCGCCGATATAACCGTTGAAGGATGACCATCCGTCGCCGTTGTTGCGGCCGATGTTGATATACTTGCGCCAGTCATCCGGTCCGAACTGGGCCGGCACGAATGCGGTGAACGCGCTGGTGAGCGCACTGCTGAAGAAGACGCTGGCCGGGTCGAACTGGTTGGTCGTGGCATTCCAGGCGCTGGCCCAGACTTTCCAGGTGCCGTCAGGCTGCACCACCAGACTCAACAGGGTGAGCTGGCCATCGGGAATGATGCCCGTGCTGATGAACGTGGCGCCGTTGCGGTCAACATAAACCTTGCCGGCGTTGCCGCCGCCATTGTACACGCCCAGAACCAGGTTGTCCCTGAAAATGTCCACCACCGAGTTCCAACCATCTCCCGTGGTGTTACGGACCGGCTTGACCACCGTGACCACCGTCGCGCCAGTGGCCGGGATGGCAGCCGGCGCCACCGAAGTGTTGAGGCGGTAGCCGTCGCCATCCGTGCGCAGATTATAGTCATACTTGATGCCCCTGACCTTGGTGACGGTCGGACTGGCGATGAAGGAGAGTTGGGAAACGCCCGGATAGGTGCTGTAGAGAAGCGGATTCCAGTTGCCGGCCGTGCCCACCGTGCCCAGGCTGCTAGAGTCGGCGGCGAACAGCAGATTCTCCATCTGCGGGATGTTCCTCCCTGCTGTCAGGGAAAAATTGATCACCTGGTCGCCGCTGGCATTGCACACGGTATCGGGCGAGATCATGCAGCCGGTCTGGGATGCGCAGATGGACAGCGCGCCATTCGGAACCGTCATGGTGTAGTTACCCGACCCATCCGTCGTGGTTTGCTGCGAGGGCAGCGAGGAACCCGTGACCTTGACCGAAACCGTCGCGCCGCCGCCGGGATTGGCGCTGACATTGCCGGAAATCGTGCGGGAGTCAAGCGGTGTGCCGACGACCTCGATGCTGTGGTTGGCGATCACGTCGGTGAACGTGTAGCTGGAGATGTTGCCCTGGGAGACTCCATCCACCAGCACGTCAACGCTGTAGCCATACAGCGCGGCGATGGCGAAAGTCGTGTCAGCCTCATAGGGCACCGACTGGACCCCGGACGGGCTGATGGTGGCGCCGGTGTCGGCGCTCGCCGTAAGGGTCGTTGCCGGATAACTGGCGCCGGCATGGAACTTGGCCATCAGGTCGGCTTCCAGGGCGGCGCGCTGTGCCGCACCCAACGCGGTCTTATAGACGAGCACGTCACCGATATTGCCGTTGAAACACGGCCATCCGTCCGGTTCGTTGCGGCCCACGTTGACGTAGTGCTTGTAACTCGTGTTGCCCGAACCGCCGGGGACCAGCGAGGTCATGGCGGCAGCCGTGGCATTGACGTAAGCTGAGGCGCCGTTGGCATACAGCGTGAAACCGCCGGCCGCATTGGCGACCACACTCAACACGGTGGTTTGCTGATCCGGGATGAAGATGCCGGTCCAGTAGTCGGCACCCTTGATTTTGACGTCGATCTGGCCGTTCTGGTTGTCGATAGCCAGCACGAAGCCATCATAGAACAGGTCCACGATGGAATTCCAATTCCCGCCGTCGAGATAGCGCAGCGGTTTGATGGCCGCCACGATCGTGGCTCCGCTGCATACGATGGGATTGTTGGTGTCCCATGCCGGGGCGGCAAGCGGTGAGGCGCCGGTTTCACCGGGTCCCGGGAACCGGTACATGTCGCCGGCAGCGCCATTGTTCTTCTCCCACTTGACACCGTTGATGACATCGTTTGTGGGCGAGCCTCCGCTTGATGTTAGAAAACCCGCGGCAGGATTCCCCGTCGTCCAACTGCCTGTGGCAGCGCCCGCCGCGCCAACCAGAGCGTCGGTATTGACGTTGAACAGCAGGTCCGATATGTTAGGAACGGTGTAGGCGGCCTCTGCCGGCACCGCCAGTGTCGCAAGCAGCGGGACGCGGAGCAGTCCCCACGCATGCTGCGACAAGCCGCGGAACCGGCGGCGGAATGGGTTGAGATCGGGGCGGCGGGTTTTCGGG
>Ga0073936_10003072_pt1 | contig 24307 bp, 16 predicted proteins | sample AliMusrvi5mmetaG_FD_87041 | JGI IMG/M metagenome (GOLD analysis project Ga0073936, IMG submission 87041) | Freshwater lake bacterial and archeal communities from Alinen Mustajarvi, Finland, to study Microbial Dark Matter (Phase II) - Alinen... | ecosystem: Environmental > Aquatic > Freshwater >... | reverse complement strand
GTCGTTCCGTTCCACTCACCGTTCTGTCCGTTTTGTCTGAATAAATAAAACCGGTGGTCCCCCGCCGTTGAAAGCATGGAGTTTCTGTAGGGCGACGCGAATGGGATGGCTGGGGACGGAGATTTCTTCGAATTTATAGCGCAGGGCTGTGAGACCAGGGGTTCCACTCCAGTCGCGGTTGTCGCGGAGCCCGGAGTTAATTGGATGTGGAAAAACATTTAAGAAAATTACACCACTTGCGCGAGTCGGTCAAATACAGAAGTTTTACCTATCGGCTTGAATTCACTAGCGTCCCACAGGGACACCCAGGCGGCAGGGTCTAAGCCGGAACGTTTCAGTTGGTGTGCGTTTCCGAGGTGGCCCGACCGCTCCGAGGGCGGGTTCTCTTCCATAGGTTCGCTCCGGAAACCGTGGTCGGAGCCCCCGGCCCACCCCAGAGAGGGAAAAAGACAAAACGGCGGCGGACCGCCGTCTCCAGAATACCATTCGGAATCTGGAAGTGGCGGTCCACCGCCGTTGCGAATCGAAATGCCTACGACTTACAGAACTTTCTTTTGTTTCTGTTCCTGTCTTCGTTTGGCTTCCTGGGCCTCTTTGTCGGCTTTCTGTTTCTGATGCTTGTCTTTGTCTTTTTTGCCGGTGTCGCCCATGGTGTGTCTCCGTTTACTATTGTTAACCGTCAACTCACCCTCGCCATCATGCGCCCTACGCCTTCATTGTCCTCGTTCCCTACCAGAAAGCCAGAACTATTTCGCCTATTGGCATAATTCCAAAAGCTTCTCTCCGTACCGGGCGATGCGCTTGGCCCCCAATTGGGGGACGGCACCCAGATCACAAACCCCCAGGCGCTTGAGGTGTTCGAGGGAACGGGCCGGCAGAACCACCTGTAAAGGCACCGGACGATGCTCTTCCTGGCTGCGTCGTTCCGCCTCGGTGCGTCGCCAATCCTTGAGTCGACCCTCGCGATCATCTTCCTCAGGGGCCACTTTACGACGATCCGGCCGGGGCGGGACGTCGGGGGGATTGGATTGGGCTTCCCGGATCACGGCCGTCAACGCTTCGCCGTGCTCCGCCACCAGCCAGCCCTTCACGCCCATCTGTTTCAGCAGAGGGTATTGGGTCGGAGCTTTCCGGACCAGGGCCAGAAGCAATTCGTTGTTAATCATCCGGCCGGGCGGTTGATTGGCCGTCTTGGCCAATTCTTCGCGCCACAGGTACAAGGCAAAGAGCAGGCCCATATCCCGTTCATGAATATCGCGGACTCCCTTGATGCGCCACATTCCCGCCGGATCGAAGCCCCCACTCCAGCGCGTCTCCTCCACGGCCCGGTTGGCGATCGCCACCTCATCCGCCAAATCCGCCGCCTGAACTTGTTCGCGCAGGAATTCGCAAATCCGGGGCAGATACACCACATCATCAATGGCATAGCGCTCCGCCAGGGGATCCAGCGGACGGGTGCCCCAATCGTACTGCGCATGGTCTTTGGCGAGTTTCACGCCGCACAGTTGCTCGACCAGGGCGCCATACCCGGTGCGGTCGTACCCGAGCAGACTCGCCGCCTGCTGGCTATCCCAAACTCCCGCCAGGGCAATGCCATAGCACCGTTTGACGACACCCACGTCATATTCACCGCCATGAAGATAAAGGGTCCGGCGGGGGTCCTCCAGCAGGGGCTTAAGCAGGGAGAAGGATTCAGGCCGGGCGCCATCGGGATCAATGGCAAGAGGATCGATCAGAAAGAACTGTTCCCCGGCATTCACCTGCAGGAGGCAGATGCGTTCCTGGTAAACGAACATCGAGTTGGATTCCGTGTCCAGCGCCACCCAGGGAGCCGCGGCCAGGGCGGAAGCCAGGTCGGGTATCCGATCCTGGGCGGTGATCCAAACCGGAGACCGGGTTGGGTCCGTCATTGCTCTCCCGATACCGGCGCGCGGGAATCAGCCCCCCTGGGTTCGTTCGCGGAGTTGTTTCGGTTGAGCAATTCCAACGTTGCCTCGACCAGTTCCTGTCCACCAACCGGAGACACCTGATTGCAGTAGAGCGACGCGCTGTAGCCGCCACCCGCTACGCCCCGTTCCGTCGCAACATAATCGTAACTGGCGACGCTCTCGTCGCCGGACACTTGAACGACAAAGGTTTGTTCGAACGGACTGCGGGCCTGGATTCGATGCATGTAATCCATGTAGAGTTCAAATGGATTGAAGGCAAAGGCGACTTCGCCGAGTTTGACCACATGCAGTTGCATTAAAAGCGTCGGATGAGCATCCTGTTCCGGGTACCGTTCGATGACACGACGGCATCGAAGGCGGCGGACGGACAGTGTCGAATCCTGCATCAAACGGTCCTTCGCTGAGCCTTCCGTTGCGAAAGGTTCCGCCTCCAACTCGGACAACGTCTTGACATTGTCCTCATATTCCTGCAGCGAAATGCGGCGGCGCGTCAGTTCAGTCACCTTGATTTCATGCTTGAGGGGAAGGGCATCGCGTATGTCCTTGGACGCCCAAGCCAGGACTTCGTTGAATGCGGCGGTGATGCGGTCGGCGATCTCCTGGCGTTCGGAAATCTTTTTCAATTTGAATCGACGGGCCTGGGCTTTGTGGTAGTGCAGGATCCGCGGGGAGAGATCACCGGCCGCCGCGCACTGCGGCAGAATGAAGATTTGGCCATGCACCTGACGCAGGTTGAGTCGGACTTCATGCCAGAAGTCGGCCGACAGGGACCAATCCATCTCGGAACACTGGGAGGGGCACGGGACGTTGACAATCGCTCCGGTGAGCTTGTGCGCCGCATCGAATGTATAGAGGAGGTTGACGAAATGATCGGCGCCCGCCTCGTAATGGCTGAACATCGGGTCGTTGGTTTTCCCATACATCACCGCATGTCCGTCCACCATCATGCCGGGACGGCCAACCACGCCGGGACGCTTCGAGGTGTCGTCAAAATAAACAGTCCGGCGACTGTGTCCGGCCACGGCATAGCCATACCCCCAGGCTACGGCGCCGGGTTGACGTCCGCGCCAGGCTTCGATGACGGCATCGGCGATGGAGGCGACGAAAAATTCCTGGTATTCCGCGGTGGGCATCCGTTCCATATCGCAGGGGTAATCGGCTCCGGGCGGAAACGCGATATCCCCGGTGGTATGGGTATGGGTGGCATTCAGGACCAGCTTATCCACCGGAACGTCTGGACCCAGCCGGCGGACGCGATCCCGGATCATTTTAACCATGAATCCGTAAAACCCCGTGACATCTCCGGAGAGAAAAATTGCAGAATCTTCCCCGTTGTCGATGGCCAGAACCGTCACGGTGATCGGGTCGCGCACTTTTTCCGAGATGCGCAGAAAAAACTGGCCGTGAATAGCGACCGGTTTATCGGTTGAGACATTGCGAGAAGACCAGCCGATCAGTATTTGATTTGTTTTCATATGGATTCCAGGATTAATGCCGTCCGAGCCGGGCTATACAAACGAAGACGATGAATGACCTCGCCCGACGATTTTTTTTCGGGAAGCGTAGGATAGGTCTGGTTCGCCTGGATCCGGCCCTGTCCGCCAAAGCGTTCCTGGTCGGTATCAAAGACCAACCGGTAGGCTTCCGCGGGAACGGGAATGGGCCAATCGGTGACGGACCGATGGGGATTGAAGTTGAAAAAGAGCATGAATCGGCCGCGCCGGAAAGCGAGCAATTGGAGTTCCAGATGTTCGTAAGAGAGCCGTAGATCCGGAGTATCCATGATTTTACCGTCCCGCGCCCAAGCCATTAAATCCCGGTCAAAATTCGCCAGGAACCGGTAGCGCAGATTGGGATCCTCCACCAAATGCCATTGGCGCCGAGCGTAATGATAACTCCAATTATTCCCTTCCCGGGGGAAATCGATCCACTCCGGATGCCCGAATTCATTGCCCATGAAATTCAGATAGCCGTTGCCCGCCGTGGCCAGGGTGATCAGCCGGATCATCTTATGCAAGGCGATCCCCCGATCCACTTTGAGGCTGGGGGTGAAGATACTCATATGAGTATACATCTCCGCCCCAATCAGACGAAAAATCAGGGTTTGATCCCCGACCAGGGCCTGGTCATGCGACTCAGCATAACTGATGATCTTTTCATCCCGCCGCCGCGCGGTCAACTCGTGGTACAAATGGCCCACGGGCCAGTATTCGTCGGGAACTTCCTTGAGCAATTTGATCCAGTAGTCGGGCGTACCCATTGCCAGCCGGTAATCGAAACCCAATCCGCCGGCTTCCAACGGCGTGGCCAGGCCAGGTAAACCCGAGACATCCTCTGCGATGGTTCGGGCTGAAGGCCGGACCTGGTGGATCACCCGGTTGGCCAGGCCGAGATAAATTTCCGCCGCGGGATCGAGGTTGTCACAAAAATAATCGGCATAAGATGAAAAGCGCTTGCCCAAACCATGATCCCGGTACAACAGGCTGGTCACCCCGTCGAATCGGAAGCCGTCCAGCCGGTACTCGTCCAGCCAGAACCGGCAATTCGAAAGCAGAAAGTGCAACACTTCGGGCTTGCCGTAATCAAAACAGCGTGAATCCCAAGCCACATGCTCACCGCGCGCGCCTTCATGGAAATATTGATGGAGAGTTCCATCCCACCGACTGAGGCCCTCCGCTTCATTCCGGGCGACATGCGAATGAACCAAGTCGATGATCACCGCCAATCCCAACCCGTGCGCCGTATCCACCAGTGCCTTGAACTCCTCGGGGGTGCCGAAACGTGAACTGACGGCGAAGAAATTCGTCACATGATAGCCGAAGGATCCATAATATGGGTGTTCGAGAATGGCCATCAATTGCACGGTATTGTAACCGGCCGCAACCACCCGGGGCAGGATCCGCTCGGTGAACTCGCAAAATGTTCCCACCCGACCATCTTCCTGGGCCATGCCCACATGGGCCTCATAAATGCGGGGAGCCTCTGCCGACGGAACATAATCGGCGTGCTGCCAGTGATACGGATTTTCGGGTTCCCACACCTGTGCGGACATCAGATGCGTTGTGGAATTTTGAACCACGCGCCGCACCCAGGCGGGAATCCGTTCGCCAGCCCCACCTGGCCATTCAACCGCCAGTTTGAAAAGATCCCCGTGTTTCAATCGCCCGGCAGGAATACGAATTTCCCAATCGCCCCTTGCATTGCACCGGCGTAGAGCGTTTTGCGCATCGACCTGCCAACCGGAAAAATCACCCACCAAGTGAATCCGGGAGGCATTCGGCGCCCATTCGCGTAAAACCCAGCCGTCCCCGTCCCGGTGAAGCCCGAAATATTCATGGCCGGAGGCAAAATCCGCAAGCGTCGTCCGTCCCCCGGTCAACCGCGCTTCCATGGCTTGAATTCCCGCTCCCCGCGCTTCAATCGCCGATTGAAAGGGCATCAGGGCGGGGTCGTCACGCAACAGGGCACACAGCCCCTCCCGCGGAGACAGGGCGGGGGGCTTCACCGCTTTCGGTGTTTTTGCCGAAGAACTTTTTCGGGGGGGCAGGCTCATGGGGAATTCTCCGGGTGAGGATCGGGAACCGGCTTTTTTTCGAGGGCCGCGAGGGCGGGTTCCACAAATCCAAATCCGATTTTAGGCAGCCAATACTCGTTAATTTCGAGAACCACCGCATCCACCCGGTCGATTTCCGCGGCCAGATCCAGCCGGGCATGATCGATTACGGCTTCGGTTCCCGCAGGATATTCGAAACGACGTTTGTAATAATAGAACGTTGTCGTCGTCGAAACCAGCTGATTCGTTTGCAGCAGATAGTTCAGCGTAAATATAAAACTATCGCCGACGAATAACAGGCGGGGTTTAATGGCGGTCGGATCCGGCACCGGCTTCAGGATGGGATGCACCTGTAGCCCTTGATCCCACCGCCAGGTCAAAACATTCAGCAAATCGCCCAGATCGTTATCCGTGCCGAAAACCTGGTTGTCCACCCGCACTCCCTGGCAGGCCATCTGCGCAAAGTTTCGCCCCGTCTGCTGTTTCAAGAGATCGACCATCTGGGTGGTCACCAGGGAGGCGGCATAATAATTCCAATGAACTCCTCCCTTGGAAAAGAGCGGCGTATCCGACTGTTTTTTGTATTCGCGAAAGCACCGCGGAACGTCCAGCCACGGGATGTGATATTCATCCAACAAAGGCGCCATTTTCTCGTAATCACTAAACCGCAACTGGCGGCCCGGAACCACCTTTTTCGGGGGCAGATATTCGGGGTAAATTTCCACTTTGCTGGGAGCCAGAATAACAAGAAACCCCTTGCCCCGTTGTCGCAATAAGTCCCGCAACCGGGCGAGTTTTTTCATACGATCCCGATTGTCTTCTTCGGCCGCGAGTTTGGAGGAATTATAACGATCCAGATAGGTCTCCTCGAACAGCCAGTGATCTTTCCCGACCAGCACACGGGTACCGCGTCCCGAGACGGGCCGGTTGAATAGGGAATAATTGATCTGATTGTCGATCCGGACCAGGAGTCCGCGAAAACCGATTCGACGAGTCAAACGGTCCTCAAATTGGCGTTGAAAGGAGCCATTAAACCAATTTGACCAGGTCAACTGGGCCTTTGGGGTTGGAGTTTCGATCCCGCCCAGACCGGATTCCGGGATCCAATGCGTCCAGCGTTGAATCAACGGCAACCACAGGATCACCACAAACGCCACGCTTGCCCATTTATAAAATCGTGTATCCATGTCAGAACCGGAAATAAATAAAGGGGTTGAACTGGCCGGTCGCGAGAGCGGCCGCCGACAGGATCAGCAGGAGCCAGACCACGCCATAACGGAGGGGCGCATTCCACCCGCTGGAGGGATGGCCTCCCGGCGCCCAGATTGACAGACGGGGCCAGATCGCCGGGCCCCAAACAAACAAGGGCGCCACGGCCAGAATCAGGGTGGACCGGGGCGTGATCCAATCGGGCCAAACCGGGGCCCCGTTGGCGCCCATCAAAGCCGCAAAATAGTGGCCGGCATGCGCCAGGGTATCCGCGCGAAAAAGAACCCATCCCCCGCAGACCAGCAAAAAGGTCGCCGGCATGGCCAGCCCCCGGGGAATCCGGGCCAGACGGGCAGACCCGATCAATTTATCCAGGGACAGGAAAAATCCGTGGTAACATCCCCAGATAATAAAACTCCAACTGGCGCCATGCCAGAACCCCGATATGACAAAGACCAGCCAGAGGTTGAAATACCCGCGGAACCGTCCGACGCGATTCCCACCCAACGGGATATAGAGATATTCCCGCATGAAATTGGACAGGGAGATGTGCCAGCGTCTCCAGAAATCGGTAAAATTGAGCGCGGTATACGGGCGATTGAAATTTTCCAGGAATTCGAAGCCGAACATCCGGCCCAACCCGATCGCCATATCCGAATAGCCTGAGAAGTCGAAATAAATCTGGAAGGCATAGGCCAGGAGTCCCACCCAGGCGGTGCCCGGATCCAATCCCGTTGCCGACGACCCGAAGGCCCCATCGGCAATTTCCGCCAGCGGATTGGCGATCAGGACTTTCTTGGCCATGCCGATCGCAAACCGCCAAATGCCCTCGAACATCCGCTGCGCCGGATAATCGCGATCCGTCAATTGCCGGGCAACGTCATGATAACGGATAATCGGACCAGCGATCAACTGGGGGAATAAAACGATGTAGAGGACATAATCGCGCAGACCTCGCGCCGGGGGCACCGTCCCCCGGTAAACATCCATCAGGTAGCTGATTTTGTGAAACGTGAAAAACGAAATACCGATCGGCAAAATAACCGCGGTCCAGGTGTGCGGCTGCACATGGAATAACTCGAGAAACCGGTTGCCCTGGTCAACCAGAAAATTAACGTATTTGAAATAACCCAGGAGCCCAAGATTATAGACCAGGCAGACGGCGAGCCAGGCCCGTCGATGGAAGTCCGGAGCGGAGGGCACCAATTTACGCCCGATATAATAATCGAGGACACACGAGGCGCCCAATACGAAGACAAACCGCGGCGCGCCCCAGGCATAAAAAACCAGACTGGCGATCAATAGCACCCAGTTTTTGGCACCCCGGGGAACCCCCCGATAAATAGCCAGAGTCACGGGCAAAAGAATCAATAAAAAAAGGAGTGAACTAAAGACCATAAATGGGCAGGTCTCCTTCGCACCCGGGAAGCGCCAATCTTAGCCCGCCGACTTCAGGCGCCATAATATTTTTCCACCCATTCCCGAATGGATTCCTTGCGGATATCAATAATATCGAGTTCGCGCTGGGCGTTTTCAGGTGAATCGGAGGCATGCGCCGCGTTGACCATGATGTCGCTGCCGAACTCCCGGCGAACCGATCCGGGTTGCGCCTTGGCCGGGTCCGTGGGGCCCAATAAATAGCGGATTTTTTCAACCGCACTCATCCCCTTGTAAACCAGCGCCAGGCAATTTTCAGTTCCGGCGGTTGGCTTGTCGGCCTCCAACACTTCGGACGGCAGGAACCCGGTCATAAATTTAACAATCTGGTCGAATTGATATCGACCGCAGATCGGCCCCAACAGCTCGCCGAGATTTTTCTTCAGCTCGTCCGGCATGGCAAACCCGAACTCTTTCGTCAACACCTCATCGGCTTTGGCCGCAGCGATCGATTTGAATTTTTCTTCCAAAATCGGACGCACGGGGCCGTAAAACTGCTCCGCCTGGGCCACGGTCATCCGGATTTTCCGCATCCCGATGATCCGCAGGCCGGACCGGGACAAGAGATCGATGATGTGTCCGGGGCGAACGCTGGGAAACCGGAAATTGTCCGGCTTGATCAGGACCAGGGTTTGCTGGATCCCCTCATCAACGGCCACATCGCCGGCAGAGGACACCAACCCGCCATCCTGTTCGGAATATTCCGCCCACAACCGCAACACGGTCGCGGCCCTTTCGACGGACGGGGCGATCAGCACGGCGGGTTCGAAATATTTGATGGCCCCCATCTCATCGAGCACCATATCCCCGTAGGTATCGCGGATCGTCTCGCCACCCACCCATCCGGAATGGACATGCCCGGTGGCTTCGCGCACCTTTTGAATGGCGTTTTCACCTTCGAACAGCAGGAGAATCACCCGTTTGGGCCGCCCGGTTTGGGGATCCGGAGCATAATTGACGCGAACGTAATCAGAGAGCAACTGGGCGATTTCCGGATCGGCTCGATTACTTTGAATCAATGAATCGGCGTAGCGATTAACCAGTTCCTGGCAGGGTCCAAACATCCGGGCGGCAACCAAATCCAACCCGGTGCGACTCATCAACCGGCCGATCACTCCACCGGTTCGGGATTTCGCGATGGTATAAGGGGTAATGAAAGCAAATGCCAGTTCCTGAGCCATAAATCCTCCTGTCAAAACGTCTGCCAGCCCGTTTGAAAATATGAAAATAATCAGACCCCGCTTGACAGGGATCAGTAACATGATAGGGTTGATTCCTAACGAAATGCAACTCTTTATTCAACAGTCGCGCCTGTCCTTTCACGAGGTAGCCTTCCATGCGCCTGAAAAAAAATTCGCCGCCCCCCATCAGCCACCCTCCCTTTCTCGAATGGGTCAGATCCCTTCTTGATCTTTTCTATGGAAAATCGATTGAAACAGCCTCCCTGCATGAAAAATGGATGTGTTCCATCCTGGCCTTTCGGTTGCGTCGGCATCAGTCCAGCGCCGGGGTTGCACCGGCGGGCAAACCGACCGCCGCCACGCTGCATTTTATCCTCGATCCGTTCGATCCCTTCCGACTGTTGACGAAATCCCTATTGTCGGAAAAATTCGAAGAGGATCTCAGCGCCGAATTGAATGCCCTCGGCTTATCCGTCGACGAGTTGAATCAATACAGTCGCCGCCAGAACGGACGCTTAACGGAAGCCGAACTGTTCTGGATCGATTGGATCGACCACCTGTCAGACCAGCCGGTTGCGTTCGATATCGCCGTGTTATACCCCCGCTATCGGACGTTGGCCCAGGCAACGCCGGAAGCGGAATCACCGGCGCTGTGCCCCGAACGGGTCGATTCCAAATTCGCCCCCCTGCTGCTACAGGCGTCGGACGCCGTAACCGTCCCGTGGAGCGGACAAACCCGTCATTTCTTTGACGCCAACGGCAAATATTCCGTCCACTGGGAACGAACCGAAACGATTTGGGCACTCCCCCGAAAGCTCGATTGGACCTCACCCGGATTTCCCACACACCAACCCATCACGTTCTGGGAATCGGCCGCCTCGATTGAAACCGGAACGGTGATCCGCGGCGGCGATCCGACGACGCTGGAGGCCACCCAAAACACCCGGGATTGCCTGTCCCATTGGACCGGTGATACGGAGTCCGAAGTATCCCAATATCATCTGATGCGGTTGCATCTACTGTTCAGCGCCGCCCTGCAAAATAACCTGCGCCAAGCTTGGGCCGCCGATCCCTCCCCCGCCGGTCTGGCGGCTCACCGATTCCACTTCGTTTCATCATTGGCTGGCTTGGGCCTGGCCGAATTCCTCCGCCTCTTGCTTGATGAATATCACCTCACCTGGGAGGCGGCCTGGGATCTGATGCAAAAGACCACCCGTGTCTCCCTGCTGGAAGCGCCCGCCCAGGATACACCAACAGTCGCCGTTAAAATCCTGGAGAATTGCCTCCCCCGCCACCTGGAAATCATTTACGAAGCCAATCGCCGTCATTTGGAAGGAGTCGCCGCTGTTTTCAGAGGGGATCTTCATCAAGTCCGCCGCTTGTCGGTCATCGAGGAGATTCCTGAAAAACGGCTCCGTCTCCGCCATTGGAGCCTGCTGGCATCCGGAACGTGTGTCGTATCGGCCACTTTCGAATCCGACCAGGATCCCGCCTGGAACCGCCTGTCGCCCGGCCGCCTTCAATTCAGTCCGCATGGAATCAACCTTCCCTTGGTTCTGCAAAAAACCAACCCCAACCTGGCGGCCCTGATTTCTGACGCCATCGGCTCCGGCTGGATGAGCCGCCCGGAAGAGTTGGCCGACCTGCGAAAATTCGCTCAAGATCGCGGCTTCCAGGAAGCTTGGATGACCATCAAAACAGACCACAAGAACCAGGCCGCACGGGATCTGCAACCCTACCTGGAGTGCGAGCTCGATCCCGCGGGTCTCTGGGAGGTTTATCCCGCACCCTTCCGGCTGAACAACCGGCATCTCCTTCTGCTGCTGGACATCCTTTCCCGTTATCTGCAACTCCGTGAAGGAGCGGATTTTTCACCTCCCCCTCGGGCGGTGTTCCTATTGGGCACTTTCAATCCCCGGGAAAGCGGGGAATTCGCCCTGGTCAAACTGGCCCTTCAACTTCAACAGTTGATCAACAGCGATCCCCTGACCACCGAGCGCCTGCGCTTGTTCACGGTGTTGAATCCCACACCCGAGCTGGTCGATATCCTGACGGGATCGGCCACTCAATGCGACATATTATGGGCGCCTGGGCATGAGTCCTTCTCCAACGCCTGGATCCGTCACCTGTTCAACGGCGCGTGGATCCTGTCCTCAAAAGCCCGTCACTTGTCGCAGTTCACCAGTCCCATCGAAGTGATGACCTTCGGAGAGTCAACCCTGACGATCAAAGGGTATCATCCCCGAAGCGTGGTGGCCGGAAATGAAAACCTGCGGTCCCTCCTGGAAAATCTGAATCGGGGATTGTTCCCGCCGCGCCAAGCCGTCTTCAAACCGCTCATGTCTCACCTGTTCGAGGCGCAAGACCCTTATCATGTGTTGCATGATTTTGCCGCCTTTTCCGAGCGGCAAAAAGATATCGATCGGCTTTATGCGGGCCCCAATGGTGGCTGGCCCATGGTGTTAAATCAGATGGCGCAAGGGGCCGAATTGATTCTACATTCCACCGCCCGGCTCCCGCCGGAAAAAAAACGGGGTCATTAACGTCCGTTGCCGGCCTTGAATGCCGGGCGACCCGAAGACCATCCCTTGCGCTCCGCCGGACGCAAAACCTTGACGTCCACTTCCACCCCTTCCCGCCCCAAAATCCGTTCCAACTCAGAAAACAGAGCGGCCACCGGCTTCACTTTCCAGGTGTGGTCCCCATCGATCACCAGACTCACGGGCATATCCGGGGAGGGGCGACAGTCAAATTGCACCGGCACCATTCCGGGATAAGTTTTCAAAACAGCCCCCAGAGCGGCAAGGAACGGGCCGGACATCTGTTGGGCGGACAGCTTCAGCCGGAGATGGAGGGCGGCCTTGTCGGCCCATTTGGCCAAAGGCGTCACATCGTCCACCCGCAGGGATGGCCGTTCGCGACCGCGATCGAGCGACCCCGTCAAAAACAAGAGGGCATCCTCGCGGCAAATGTCGGAGAAGCGCTCGAAGGTATCCGCAAACATCACACAATCCAGGCTTCCCGTGCGATCTTGCGCCGTGAACATGGCCATTTTCTTGCCCTGCGACGGTCCTTTTTTCATCAGTAACGTACGGAATTGAGTGACCATGCAACCAATCCCAATCGGGGTTTCCGCCTGAACCCGATCCATTTGCGCCGCCGTTGCACCCCGGGGATGATTGAAAAATTCGGTGACGAACCAATATTTGGACAGGGGATGATTGGTTACATAAAAACCCAGCGTATCCTTTTCCGCCGCGAGCATCTCGTCCTGAGTCCAGGGGGTGACGGTCGGGTAGCTCAATTTGTCATTTTCGGAGGCAAGCCCTGCTCCGGAATCGAAGAAGCTCATCTGGCCCGACACCCGATCCCGGGCATCGGACTGGGCCGCCTGGATTGCGGAATCGATGGCGGCAATCATGGAGGCTCGGTGCGCATCCTTACCGGCCAGCGCGTCAAAGGCTCCGCATTTAATCAGAGCTTCCACGGTTGACCGATTGACTCCGCGCGGATCGACCGACCGGCAAAAATGGAATAAATCCTCAAATTTACCCACCGTCTGCCGCGCAACACAAATCGCTTCCACGGCGCCGGCCCCCACTCCTTTGACCGCCCCCAACCCAAACCGGACCGCCTTGTCGTCAGCCGTAAAATCATGTTCGGAAACATTGATGTCGGGCGGCGCAACGGAAATTTCCATCCGCTCCGCATCGGCCATGAAAACGGCCACTTTATCGAGATCTCCGCACTCAAAGGTCAGCGAAGCGGCAAAGAACTCCCGGGGATAAAAGTGTTTAAAAAAGGCGGTCTGATAAGCCACGATCGCATAGCGGGTGGAGTGGGCCTTGTTGAACCCGTATTCGGCAAAAACCTCGATCAGCGAAAAGAGTTCCATTGCCTTCTTTTTGTCGATCCCGTTTTCTTCCGCCCCTTTGAGAAAGTTGGGGCGCTCTTCCTCGATTACCGATTTTTTCTTTTTGGAAATCGCCTTGATGAGAGTCAGCGCCCGATTCAACGGTAATTTGCCCAGGCGATTGACCACCTGCATCACCTGTTCCTGATACACCATGATGCCATAGGTCTCCGCCAGCAGGTCATCGATCAGAGGATGGATGGTCGGAACCGGGGCGGTCCCGTTTTTGCGATTGCAATAGTCGTCGATCAATTTCATCGGCCCGGGCCGATACATGGCATTGGCGGCAATCAAATCCTCGATGCGGTTCGGTTGCATTTTTTGCAGGACATTGCGCATCCCCTCAGATTCAAACTGAAAAACGCCGACCGTCCAGCCCTGCCGGAAAATCTCAAAAACACCCTGATCGTCAAGCGGTAACGTCTCCGGATCGATCTCGCGCCCGGTATGCCGCCGGACCAGATCGCGGGCTCGTTGGATGATCGTCAAAGTCCGCAAGCCCAGAAAATCCATTTTCATCATCCCGACTTTTTCGCAAGTCGGCCCGTCCCACTGAGTGATGATCTGGTCACCCTTCTGCCGGCACAGCGGCACCAAACCTTCCAACGGCTCGTCACAGACCACCACCCCGGCCGCATGGACTGAGGCATTGCGGGCCAGCCCCTGCAGGCACCGGGCATGATCGATCAACGTGTGGAACTGGGGATCTTCATCGTAGCGGCGCTTGAGTTCAGGTTCGTCTGCCAGCGCCTTATCGACGGTGATTTTGGGATCATCGGGGATTTTCTTGGCGATGGCGTCCACATCAGCCAAGGGGATATTCATCACCCGGCCGACATCGCGAATCGCGGCGCGGGCTTTGAGCGTTCCATACGTGATAATCTGCGCCACATGCCCGTATTTTTCGCGGACATATTGGATGACCTTTTCCCGGCCTTCCTGGCACATGTCGATGTCGATATCGGGATCTTCTTTTCGCTGGGGATCGGTAAAGCGTTCGAAAAGGAGGCCATACCGGAGCGGATCGACATCGGCGATTCCCAGAGAATATCCGAGCAGGGTGGCCACCCCGCTACCCCTGGGTGCCGCGGGAATGTTGTTGCTCCGGGCGTATTGGACAAAATCGTTGACGATCAGGAAATACGAACTATACCCTTTGTCGCAAATCACCTTCAATTCCCATTCCAGACGACTCCGATATTCGGGAGGGATGACGGCGGGCGCAAAACGTTTTTCGAGGCCAATCCAAGCCAGTTTTTGCATATAAACATCGGGCTGGCTTCCATCCGGCGGATTGAACCGGGGCAGATGCTTGGTTTTGAAATCCAATTCCACATTGCACATCTCATTGATCCGCAAAGTGTTTTCGACCGCTTCCGGGTACTCTGAAAAAAGGGCCTTCATCTCCTTCGTGTCTTTCAAATAGAGCTCCGGAGAGTAGGTCAATCCTCCGGCTTCATTGAGAGTTTTTCCCGTGGAAATGCAGGTCAGCACTTCATGTGAGGCCTTGTCCTGCCGGTCGAGGAAATGGACATCATTGGTGCCGATCAGACCGACTTTCAGTTTTGCGGCCAGACGCGCCAACTCGGGGTTAACCCGTTCCTGGTCAGGTTCTCCCTGTTTCATCAGCTCAATGAAAAACCGGTCTCGTCCGAAAATTTCCAGATATTCGGCGGCAATCCGTTCAGCGGCCGGAAAATCATTGCGCAACAAGGCGGAGGGGATTTCACCGCCCAAGCAGGCGCTGGAAGCGATCAAGCCCTCCTGATGCTTCGCCAGCAACTCCCGATCCATCCGGGGTTTGTAGTAAAATCCCTCGAGATAGGCCCGGGTGGACAATTGCAGGAGATTGCGCCATCCCGCGGCATTCATCGCCAGCAGGATCAGGTGATAGGCCGCGTCGGATTGATTGCCCATGCTTCGATCCTGGCGGGTCGTGGGCGAAATATAAGCCTCGATTCCCAGGATGGGTTTGATCCCGATTTCCCGGGCCTTGTTGTAAAATTCCACGGCGCCGTACAAATTACCGTGATCGGTCAAGGCCAAGGCCGGCATCCCGAAACTCTTGGCTTTGTTAAGCAGGTCGGCGATCCGGGCGGCACCGTCCAACAGCGAGAAGTGCGAATGGACATGTAGATGAACGAAACTCATGACAGACTCCTGAAAGCTTCTATTTTAGCGCGAACCGGGCAAGCCCGTAAAGCATCTTTTCTTTTTTTCAGGAACGCGTTGCTTTTTCAGTGCATTCCGAATACCTTTTCGGCATGCGCTCGTCCTCATCCCAGGTGATTTTCGACGCCCATGTCCATTTGTACCCTTGCTACGATTTGACGCGGGCCTTGGACGGGTTACTGTTCCGCCTCAAACAGTGGGCAAATCGCGGCACACCCAACACCCGTTATATGGCCGTGGTCGCCGAACGGGCCGGCAATCCTACGTTAAAGGAGTTAATTACCGGTCCATTGGCGAAATCCGGCGGGAACTGGACCGTCACGGCGGAAGCCCAGGGCGAGGTATGGACCTGTCGACAGGCCGCAGGAGCTTCGCTCTCGCTGATCGTCGGCCGTCAATTCGCCACCCGTGAAAAGATGGAAGTTTTGGCGATCGGCTCCCAGTTTGAAAATCTTGATGGATTACCCATCCGGCAAATTATTCAAATCTTGTGCACAGCAGGGCAGGTGCCCATCCTGCCCTGGTCGCCTGGTAAGTGGCTATTTGGACGAGGACAAATCGTCAGGGAGTTGATTGAAGAGATGGGGCCGGGTCTGGCACTGTGCGACACCGCCATCCGTCCTCGCGGAATCCCTTCTCCGTCCCTCTTCTGTCGAGCCCGACAATTGAATTGCCGGGTCCTGGCTGGATCAGACCCCCTGCCCTTGCCGGGAGAAGAAAAGGGGCTGGGGAGCTACGCCGTTGGATTGCCCGATGCCGATCCTGAGGGTGAGCCGCTGACCATTTTGAGGGATGTCCTGAAAAATCCAGCGATCCCGGTTAATATTCTTGGCTGTAGAAATTCTGCGTTTCAAGCGCTGGCCCGCCTGGTTCGCTATCACGTCCACCCAGCTTCAATCCGGTCATAGATCGACTATTTTTTCTTTATCCGTCTCCACGAAAAACCACAGGGCAACTCCGGAGAAATGAGGTCGCGATCGGCAAGATCCCGATGATCGATGGGGAATTGCCTGCAATTCGGAGGACGATACCGAATATAGAGTTTGCAGGATGGAATCCCACCCTCCTCATGGAAATAGCGACAGCGCCAAAGCAATCGGCAGCAAGCCCCACAGCGCCGGCATTTGCCCAAACGTTGCGCCAGTTGCACTCGCACGTAACCCGGACAACATATATTCCAAAACATTCGGCGGGGAATGCCCCAAAGCAGACTCAGCCGCAGGTGCCATTTGGTCTTGATGATTCTCATTATCTTAAGGATTCGTTGGAATTTCTTATCCGCGATCGACAGACCATTTCTCCGCCTTTTGAAGCAAATCCCGGGCCTCTTTCTCGGTCATCGTCCAGGTCTGGATGAACAATCCTCTTGCAGACAATTGTTTAAGAGCCATTTCGACTTCTTCGGAAGGGAGGGTGATATGCAGATTCTTCCCCGCAGCTTGTACTTGCTTGAGGGTGTCCAGGTAATGCAGGGGACTGGGTTTTCCCGCGCCAGGCAGGATCTGTAGGGCCTGAAGCCGCGGCAGTTCACAAAGGGCTTTTACATGCCGGAACGCGTCGACCCCATCCACGTGATACACGCTATGGTCGAGAAACTCCGTCTGACGGCGGATGACGGGGAGAAATATGTCCCGGAACATTTCAGGACCGATGTTGTAGGAAAAATCGTTTTGGGCGGGATAGAATTTTCCGGGAGACCACAGGGTGAACCAGGCGATAGACCCCTCGGCGGCCTCGCGGGTGATGGCATGGCAGCGATCATAGAAATCGAACCACATGTCCATCAGATAGTCTTCAGCCGCCCGCACCTGATCCGGACGTTCAATACAATCAAAGAGAAGCGGTTCTGTTCCGCGCAGTGCCGCGAGCGTATCTCCGCATCCTCCGAAAGCGCCGATGGAGGGAATGGCCTTACCTCGCGATTCCTGGGCCGCCCGTTGGAGCATTTTCATTGTAAATTCATGACCCCGACAGGTCTCATCGATTCGCAGGTGACTGACATCAAGGGAATCGGGTTCCATAAGGCGGGGATACCACCAGGCCGTGTCCATATCCATTTCGGTACGGCAGCCGAGAAAGGTGGGAATGGATGACACGCCCGAATAGCCCGCGTTCCAAACCGGAATGGCCTCGCCCCCGAAGAAAGTCCGGCGAAAGTGATCCTCATTGACGCGACTGATCCAGTCGAGGTCATACCACTTCTGCTCCGGAGATATTGCCGGCGGAGGGGGTGGATCGTTTGGCGCATTCGCCCGTGGCGCCATTACCGCCAAACCGCAACGTCCAAAATATTCGTGATTCCACCAGAGACGGAACCGCTGTTTAGTCTCTTCCCAGTCATCTTTAAACGACAAGAGCATCATTTGCTCCTTTTTTTAAGCAGCCCTAAACGGCCACCCTCACTTTCGCAAAGCTTCAATCCGTTCATAAATCGACCGTGCCCGGTCTTGAAAAGCCTGGCGCGAATGATGCGTCTGCACATACCTTCGTGCCTGTTCAGCCATTCGCCGGTTCCCGTCCACGTTTTGCGGAATTTCGATCAGGGCCTTCCCCCAATCCTCTGGTCCAGGGTCTATGAGATAGGCAATTTCGGAAGTCAGAACCTGCGTGTGGGTCGGCAGACGGGTGGCCATCACCGGTTTCCCGGAATCGAGATAGGAATAAATTTTCATCGGGGTATTGATCCCTTGGATTCGCGGCGAAAGCAAGAAATCGGCGGAATCCAAAAAACCATCCAATTTTTCAATCGGTTGCTGAGGATACAGCAACACCCGCCCCGCCAGGTTCATACGCCGGACCTGATGATCATATTTTTCAATTTCGGGGGGCTTACCGCCGATCAACACCAAAATGCCCCTGCCACCTTGAGTCACCGCTTTTGCCCATCCTTGAAGAAGAAGATCGATTCCCTGGTAGGATTCAAAATTCCCGACATACATGAAACAGGGCCTTTCGAAACCTTTTTCGCGGGAGATTTCAATGGCGCAAGTTTTTTCCTGTAACCCTTTTAATAAAGATACGTCCGGCAGAAGAAAGGTATTCTGAGCTCCCAGCCGGATCGCCTCTTCTTCGAGCGTGCGGCAGACAGGGATCACCGCCAGCGCCCGCCGCAGGACCGCTTTTTCCATTAGGTTAAAACAAGGGCGAAAAAGAGCCATCCACCGATGTTTTTCGATCATTTGCTGGCTCAACGAGGAGTCGATGTCATAAACATAGGGAATGGGCCGAACCAAGGGTTGAGCAAAACGAGCCATGAAAACGGATTCTTCCACGGCATGAATCAGGTCATATTGTTGGGTGCGAAGGCGATGTCGGAAGAGCCGGAGCATCTGGATGTCACAGGCCAGTTTTTTAAGTGAAAAACCCGGGCGGATTCCAGATAAACCCCGGCGTTGAGGAATCCGGATCAGCGTCACGCCCGGATAATCCTTATCCTCCCCCTCGGCATAGGTCAGGACATCAACAGTATGGCCCTGGGCGGACAACACTTCCAACAACAGATCGACGGCAATCGGGGTGCCCCTGTTTTGATAAAAGGGATGAGGTGCCAGGAAGAGTATTTTCATGCCGTCAATTTCGCTCGAAGGTGCCCAGCTTACGCCGGAGCGCATTGTAGCCAATCAAATGATCAATCAAAAATGTGGCCATGTATTGGAACGGGATCCCGCCGACCGTTTTACGGCGCAATCGATCGCAGGACCGGCACAAGCCGAGTGATTGAACATCGTGTTTCAGATTGTTCCGCAACGACTGATAGGCCGGTCCGTTCCAGATCTCCCGCAGGCTGGAGTTATTGACATTCCCCATGGACATCGCCACGTGATAATCCTGCGGGCAGGGCGCCACCGTGCCATCCCAACAGATGACCATCGCATACCAAGGGAAAGTGCAGCGGGCCGTCAAGGCTTCCGGACTGCAATCACACGTGCCGGGTTCCGCCCAAGTGTATTCTTCTTTGACAATCACCTCATCCAACCCGGCCGCCAGAAAGCGCTGGGTCAGTTCCCGAATGGACTCGGGCGTTTCGCCGGGCGGCGTTTGGCGAAAACGAATGCGCTCGACAACAATATAAGGGGCTTTCCGTTTTAATTCACGTTTGCGCTTCAATAGATAAAACAGATTGGCTAAAGTTCGGTCGAAATCAGCCCCCACGCGAATCGATTCGTAGGCTTGTTTCGCAAACCCATCCACTGAAAAGGACACCATATCGGGAGGATCCGCGAGCAAAGCTTCTGCCCGATCCTGAGTCAGGAGGGTACCGTTCGAATGGAACCGGGTTTTGATTCCCGCCTTCCGCGCATAAGCCAGCATGTCGAACAGGTTTGGATTGAGCAGAGGCTCACCCCGATGGTGAAGATACAAGTCATTCACAAATCCACGGGCTTCATCGACGATTTTTTTGAATACCGGCAGAGGAAGCAAACCTTTTAGGCTGTCAGGAACGCATCGATTGGGACACATGATGCATTTCAGGTTGCAGGCATTGGTCGTTTCAACCCACAGGCGCAAAGGCATGGAATTCAGCCGCACCGCACCCCGCTTGTATTCGTATAATATTCGCAACAAATGAGTTGCGTTTCGGATCGGATTCATCTGGCTCCTCAATCAAGTCTTGTTTATAGCACATTCCCGGAGCGGGCGCAAGGCAGCGCGCCCTGTATTCAAGAAAGGGATGCAATACAACAATGGCACAGATAACTGTCCTCAATTCCTTAATCGGGGTCGGAATTGCTATTGCTATCGGGATCGTCCCGACCTCAGGTCGCAGTAACCTGGCCTTATTGGCCCTTCAGCTTGCGAGCCTGTTCCGCCAATCGTTGAGCCGGTATGTTGCGACAGACCGTCGTCTGGGATTCGGCCCACCGAATGCTTTGTAAAATCAGACGCCACTTCTCCCCGGCGGGAAGCGCCCGATCACGTTTCTGTTCCTCTTTGATTTTTAAGTCAGGATCCATAAAAGTGACGATACCCACAAGCATCCCACACGTCAATAATGAACCGGTTTCTGTTTTTTGAAGTTCCTTCGGCTTCGGGGACAGGCTCTGAACATGCATGGCAGCAACTGATTCCGCTTTCTGTGCCCATTTTCCCCGTCCCGGTGCCCTGGCACACTTTACTGCCCTGAAGGCAGAACAACCCGAAAGCCAAAGATGTAGTAGACGAGGGTCGGGTCGAAGTTGGAACGAAGGCCAAACCGGCAGCCGTAGGCATCGTAGTACCAACTGCCGCCGCGAATCACACGGGACGAGCCCGTGGTCGCACCCGCAGGATTCACATTCTCCACTGCGGTGGGATACGCTCCGTACCAGTCCAAGCACCACTCCAACACATTCCCGTGAATGTCATATAGCCCCCATGCGTTCGGCAGGTACGACCCGACCTTCGCTGTCGCCTCAGAGGTATTTCCGTTTTGCGTGTAGCCAGAACCGCCGTTGTACCAGTACCGCCCCACCTCCGCCATGTGAGCGTCACTATTCACACTGGTGAGGTTGTACCCCAAATTCAAGGCCGTGGTCGATCCCGCCCGTCCTGCATACTCCCACTGCGACTCCGTCGGCAAGTCGAATGCCCTACCGGTCCGGAACCGCAGTTTACCCATGAAAGAATTGGCATTGACTAAACTGTTCAACGGCCAGTTCACCATTGAATCGTCAGTGTTGTTCGGGTTTTCGCGGATTTGGTAATAAGTCACCTGCTCGACCGGCCGTGAGCCGTAGTAAGTGGCGTTGTTGAAGTAACTGGGGGTATTCCCCATTACCAGTTCCCATTGTTTTTGCGTGACCTCAAAAACACCCATGTAGAAGGGTTGTGTCAACGTCACCACATGCTGGGTCTCGTCGTCGAAACGCCCGAGTTCCTCCCCAGGCGAGCCCATAATGAAGGTGCCCGCCGGGATGCGACGCAACACCAACTTGGTGGTCTTGTACTCGTCAGTCCACCCGCCAGATGGGACCGCGGTGAGATAGCTCACCGGGAACTCGATGCAGAAGGCCGTCGGAGAGATCAACGACCAGTTAATCGGCGATGGATATATCCATTGGGACAGGCAAAACCATCAGGGTTCCTGTCACCGTGAATGTGGTGAAATCTGTCCAATTACTGGGGCCTATCAATGTGGTAGCCCGCTGCATACAACCTGTAACGCCAATCGCGGCATTTGACCAGACCAGAAATCCATCAGAGCTGAACGCGGTAATAACGGATGTCGTGGAAGACACGATCCGGAAGAAGACCCTATCCGGCGCAAATATCACCTCGAATTGGTTGGTCACCGGTTGGGCTGGATTCCAGTTATCATCACCTGACTGGGTCGCCACAATAGTAACCACACCGGTCCCGTTTAAAACCAGATGCGTACCCTCCGTAAAAGTGCCAGGGCCACTGTCCACGACAAGGGTTACCGGTAGTCCGCTTGAAGATGAGGCGTATAAAATAACCGTCGAATTCTGAAATTGCGCACCAGGATTCGTAAAAGTGATCGTTTGATTTCCTTTGGCCACGACTAAAGTCCCCGATTGCGATCCCTGATAAACAGCATCATTTACAGTTCCGACTATGGCATACGATCCGGCGTTAATCGGTGGGGTAACGTCACCATTATAGGTAATGTCGACCCTTAAGCCGGTTGGGTCTGTCGAAGCCGTAACGATCCGATTCGATCCGATGTAGGTCTGGGTTAAATTATTCAGCGTGACGGGAATGGTTATCTTTGAATCAACAACCTCAAAGAAATTGGTCACTGGGGCAGCGGCTGCCCAACTCTCATCGCCCAACTGCGACGCTATAATCATAACCGTTCCGGTAGCCGTAAAAACGAGTTGGGTCGCATTCAGCCATTGGACGGGACTCCCCGGCAGATTCGTAAAACTGACCGACAAGCCTGAACTGGCTGTTGCCGATAGCGTAAGGGTGGCGTCAACCTTTTGAGGGAGAAGAGTGGCAAAGGTTATGGATTGAGACACAGTGTTCAGGATCAAGGCAACCCGGAAGCCTATATTACGGTATGTATCGCGCGGGTCGCCGTAGTTGCGATAGGCAACCCGGCAGAGGTAGGCGTCGCAGTCCCAACCGCCTCCGCGATCCACACGGTACGAGCCCGTTGTCACGCCCTTCGGATCACTCACCGTACCGGGGTAAGTTCCGTACCAGTCCAAACACCACTCCCAAACATTACCGTGGATGTCGAATAGTCCCCAGGCATTCGGCTGGTATGATCCGACCTTCGCGGTCGCCACGGAGGTGTTTCCGGTCTGCGTGTAGCTGGAACCGCCGTTATACCAGTATCGACCTGCCTCTGTCAGGTGGGCGTCATTGTAGAGGTTGGTAATATTGTAACCCGAATTCAGCGCCGAAGCCGTATCGGCCCGGCCTGCATACTCCCACTGTGACTCCGTCGGAAGATCAAATGCCCGAACGGTCCGTGACCGCAGTTTGCCCATGAACGAATTGGAATTGACTAAACTGTTCGTCGGCCAGTTTACCGCCGGATCGTCGGTGTTGTCCGGATTCTCGCGGATTTGGCAATAGCTCACCTGCTCGACCGGCCGGGAATCACGGTAACTAGCATTGTTGAAATAGCTCGGCCAGGTGCCCATCACCCGTTCCCACTGCTTCTGAGTGACCTCAAACACACCGATGTAGAAGGGTTGTGTCACCGTCACCAGATGCTGGGTCTCATTGTTGTATCGCCCGAGTTCACCAGATGGCGACCCCATCCCAAAAGTACCCGCCGGGATGCGGCGCAGCACCAACTTGGTGGTCTTATATTCGTCGGTCCAGCCGCCTAGTGGAACGGCGGGCAGGTAACTCACCGGATAACTCACGGCATTTGACCCGCCGGACAAATCGATCACCAAATAGGGACACCCCCCCATCACTACAACCGTATTCGTGACCAGTGGGGCTGGATTCCAATTAAGATCGCCGTCCTGGGTCGCCACAATCGATACCGAGCCGGTCGCGCTAAAAGTAAGCTGAGTTCCATCGGTAATAATTCCCGGGCCACTGACCACGGCAAAAGTTATCGGTAGTCCGCTTGGGGTTGTCGCATGCAAGATAACGATAGCATTCGTCGATTGCACATCAAGTTTCGGAAAGTCAATGGTTTGATCCGCCTTGGCCACAACCAATGTTCCGGTTTGAGTTCCCTGAAAAACAGGATCATTTACAGTTCCAACGATTAGGTACGATCCGGCATTAACCGGTGCGGCAAGGTTCCCGTCATAGGTAATATCGACAACCAGTCCGGCCGGAATGATCGTCGCGGTAACGATCCGATTGGATCCATTGTAGGTTTGGGTGAGGTTATTCAACGTGACGCGGGCGATGTCCGATTGGATCGCATAAAATGCCGGAGAATTACTGCCGCCCGCCGGAACATCCACCGGACTCGTCATTGAACTCTGGTCGCCAGAGAAGGTACATCGGATATAATACTCGATCCGGTATCCCCAATAATCAGGGACGAGATTCCCAGGGATGGGGGTGGCCGTTGAATAAGTGAAGCCGGAGGTGTTGGTTAGGGTAATTGCGGAGTAGGTGGTTTCCCCGCCCAATCGATAATACAGAGTGGCCTGGATATCCGAGGCGCCCGAGAAAGGTTGAATGTCCAGGGAAACGGTGACGGGATTTGTGGCAGTCGGGGAAACAGGCGATAGGGTCAGATTGCTGACGACAACGCCGGAATAATAGGCGTCATGAATCTGAATTTCATCCAGGGAGATCCAGCCGTTGGATGAGCTGTTTTGGATGCGGATGAAGCGATTATTGCGATCTTCAATGGTAAACGCGGCGCGAACATAGTCAGTCGTGGTCATGTTGAGCATATTGGTCAGGGTTAACCAGTCGGCGTCCGTGCCCGATCCGGTGGCCGATCTTTGGACACGCAGGGAGG
>Ga0073936_10003065_pt1 | contig 24327 bp, 16 predicted proteins | sample AliMusrvi5mmetaG_FD_87041 | JGI IMG/M metagenome (GOLD analysis project Ga0073936, IMG submission 87041) | Freshwater lake bacterial and archeal communities from Alinen Mustajarvi, Finland, to study Microbial Dark Matter (Phase II) - Alinen... | ecosystem: Environmental > Aquatic > Freshwater >... | reverse complement strand
GTTGTAAGTGTAAGGAGTGTGGAACCTCTGGCTGACTGAATAGATGTTGGCAAAGCCGCCGGCGCTGGCCTGCGAAAAAATTGGCGATCCATCGGACGGCAGCACCGTTCCGGGCTGCAAAGAGACAGAGACAGTCGGGCTGCTTCCTATCAGGTTTTCTTCAACGCCAGTGGCACCGCCGCTGTAGACAAAGCTGTTGCCCAGCAGCGGCGAAACGTTCACCGTATCGTAGTAAATGCCGAAAGCGCCGCGAATTGAAAGATCGTTGCTGTGGCGAGGCTGATAAGCAAATCCTATGCGCGGCCCAACGTTGCTCCAGTCGTGGGGATAGAGAGAACTCAGGCCCGAACCGACAAGCACCAGCCCCTTGTCGGGCAAGAAGGTTGAGAGGTCCTGCTTGCCATTGTGCACAGGGCTTGTTGAGTCATAGCGCACGCCCAGGTTCAGGTTAAGGCGGGACGAGACCTGCCAGTTGTCGTTTGCAAACAGAGAAAAGCTGTCCTCGAATACCTTTCTGACTGGATCCCCTTGCACAATGTTGGCCGAGTAGACCTCGCCCTGAAGAAAGTCGGCGAGCGCCGCCACGTTGCCGTCGGTCACCAGCGGCGACTGTGCCCATGGATCGGAAGGTAGCTCCTGGTAGGCGAATACTCCGCGCTGGCCGGTATGGTAATCGGCGTATACCTGTCCGCGTCTAACCTCCCCGCCAAAGCGAAATTGGTGTCTGCCGGTAACATACGACAATGTCTCTGTGAGATGTGCGGCAATATCCTCGCGCCCCGAGGCGGGCGTAGGACCGATCGGGTCGAAGTCTCCAATGGTGATCTTCGGGGCGCCAGTAAGCTGCGTCGAGGGAACACCGGTATTGAACCCCAGGGCCGCCGGGTCGTAGCTATGATCCTGATCGGCAAAGCTCTGGTGAAAATAGTTGAATCCGAAAGTCGCCTGGCTGGTGAGTCGCGGAGAAAGCGTGGCGTTGTAAACCACCGACCAGTTTTCATCGTGCAGCGGCGCCTGCTCAAAGTACGGCGTCAGGTAGGAACTGGTCGGAGCGGTCTGTGTGCCGTCTCCCACAAACACGCTGAGCGAAAGACGCTGATTCTGGCTGAACGAGTGATCCAGCTTGAGCACGCCATTGTCGCTGTTTCCATTTTCAACGCCGGGATTGAAGTAGTTGTCCGGCGCGGCAGGACCGTTGAGTGCGCTTGACGGCCAGAGGTTGTTGAGCAAGTTCAACGAGACGGGACTCACCGCAATGGGAGCATAGTTCCCGTAAATCCCGTTCGGGTTGTTGAGCAGATCGGTCGCCGCAGCCTGGTAGTCCAGCGATGGCTCTGTCACCTGTTGAGGCAGCCCTATCACGAAATTCTGTCGCTCAAAACTTGCTTCGTAAAATGTGTTGTCGCGCCGGATCGGACCGCCGACCGACGTGCCATATTGCTCGTTGCGGATCTTCTGCGTGCCGGCTCCGGTCGCAGCAAAAGGATTGCCTTCTGCCAGTGCCTCGTTCCGGTTGTAGTAATACAACGCGCCGTGCACTCGGTTGGTTCCGGACTTCAGCAGCAGGTTTGCCACTCCGCCCGGATTCCGTCCTGCCTCTGCGTTGCCTTGGGTGACCAGCGAGAATTCTTCCACAGAGTCAAGCGGCAACAACACGCCGGGCACTCCATAAACTCCGCCCTGGTTCACTGCGGAGGAGTTATTCCAAAGGTCGTTGTTATCGGCCCCTTCAATCTGCCAATTGATTTGCGAGGCCTGCGTTCCGTTAATGGCGCCGAGAAAGCCAACCGTATAGCCGGTGTAGCCTGGGCTGAGGGCGAGTAATTGCGTAAAGTCGCGGCCGCTCAGCGGCGTCCCCTCCACTGTTGCCGCATCCAGCACATTGGCTTGGGTGGTTGTAGTGCTTTCCACGTTGAGCGAGTTTGCCGTAATGATGATCGCGCCTCCAACCGAGGCCACCTCGAACCGCACCGGCAAGTCGTAAATGCCGCCTGCCTCAATGGGAGCCTTGTCGGCAACGAAATCCCGAAACCCGTCTTTATGAGCCGTAACACTGTACAGGCCAATCGGCAGGTCTTGAAATGCATACTGCCCTGCGCCGGACGAAATCGTCGCATAGGTGAGGCCAGTTGCGTTCTCCTTGGCCGTTACCTGGGCACTCGCCACAAAGGCACCCGAAGGATCGGTGATAGTTCCGCGGATTCCACCGCGGAACGTTTGCGCATTTGCGCCAGAGCAAAAAAGCAGGCCCGTCATCATCATCACCGCGAAAGCGAATCTCAAGGCAAACCGAAAATCGAAATGAACAGCCATTTGCTTACTCTCCTTTGTCAGTCAGGTGGAGTCTTCTCCACAATTCACGCGCGAGAAACAAAACGGCCCACGATTTGAATCGTGGGCCGCTGGGTAACTCGATAGATGCTGGACTGGCTAGCTGAGGGGACAACATCTCATAGCTTCGCCAAACGCGCACATGAGCCCGCGGCCCCGGCGACAACAAATGGCGATCATGAGATAGGAAGGAGTCATGGCCTCAGTTTCTGCAATATAACCGATTGTGTTTTCAAACGCAAATGCCTGGATCAAATTGCAAAGAAAAATTACCCGCGACACCAACTGATCGGGCCGCGAGTTGCCTGGCGAACATCGACAACGCCGGGCAGCGCGCAGGCTCTCGTCACGCGTTCCGCTTCTTTCTTTAGACACGGCCACTTCGCTACTTTCTCTGTTCCAGCTTGGCCTGAACCTTCAGAGGCTTGCCGTCACGGAGCACGGTCACATCCACAACATCGCCCACCTTGCTGCGGCGCAATGCGTCGGTAAAGTCGTACAGGTTCTTGATGGGTTGGCCGCGAAATTCGATCAGGGTGTCTCCTGCTTTGAGTCCGGCTTTGTCTGCCGGTGACCTGGGTCGAACATCTGAGAACCGCACACCGGTCTCAACCTGTCCAAAGTCTGGAATCGACCCAAAGTAAGGTCCATAGCCCCCGCCCGATCCTCCCCGTGCGGAGTGTTCTTCGGCAACCGTCAAAAAGCCCGGCCGCTGCGGTGCTTCGTCCAGGCGTAAGGCAACTTCCGCAACCAGGTTCACAACGCGTGCTGCCTGGTCGGGCTCAATCTTTTCCCAGGTGTCGGACGGCTTGTGATAATCCGAGTGCAACCCCGAGAAAAAGAACAGCACCGGAATCCTCTTTACCAGAAACGAAGTGTGGTCGCTCGACGAGTAGCCGCTTTGCGAGTACTCGGCTTTAAGCTTGATGCCGGCATTGGCCGCTTCAAGCGTTTGCTGAAAACCCGTTCCCGTCCCGATTCCGCCAATGTAGATGGTGTCTTTCTGAATCCGCCCGATCATGTCCATGTTGAGCATGGCCACCGCCTTGTCAATGGGCAGCGTCGGCTCTTTCACCCATTCCGCGGAGCCCCGCAGTCCCAGTTCCTCGCCCGCAAACGAAGCGAACAGGATGCCGCGCGGCAACTGTCCCTTGAGCGGAGCGAGAATATGCGCCAGTTCCAGCAACCCCGCTGTGCCGGAGCCATTGTCGTCCGCCCCAGGATGAAATTGCCCAATCTGCGACGGCGCCAGCGAGCCATATTCGCCGCTGCCTAGGTGATCGTAGTGCGCCCCCAGAATCACGTATTCGTCGCTCTTGCCAGGCAGATAGGCAAGCACGTTGTTCACAACCGCGCGCTTCTTATCGATGTTAGTTGCGAGGTTGATGTGTAACCCCGCAGGAAATGCAAACGAGCCGGCCTTGCCTGTGGACTCAATCTGCTTCTGTGCGTCGGCAAGGCTCTTGCCTGCCGCGGCAAACCAGCCATCCGCCGCGTGATTCTTGACCTGGACAAACGGAATGCCCACATCCTCGGGTCCGCTGGCGCTTCCAAATTGGGTCAGCAGGTCCTCTTCGCCGTCTCCGAGTTTGCCATTCAAAATGATCAGCGCATGTGCCCCGTGATTGCGCGCATTGATGGCCTTGGTGATCAACTGCGCGTGCGTGCTGGGCCCCGCGTTGTCTCCGCCTTTCGCAAAGCTTTCCGGCTCCCGGCGCAGCACAACCACGATCTTGTCCTTCGCATCGAGATTCTCGTAGTCGTCGTACTTACGCTCCGGCGCCGTAATGCCATACCCGGCAAACACCACTGCGCCATTAGCTTCACTGGACGAGGAGAAGCTGAACGGCACGTAGTCCTGATTGATCGCCAGTGCGCTCTTGCCGTTCTTTTCTTCCACCGTCAGATGGTTGCCGGCCTTCAACTCAGCACCGGTAATCACGCTGAAAGGCTGCAGGTATCCCTGGCTCCCTTTCGGCTCCAGGCCCAGGCTCTTGTGCCGCGCCACCAGAATCTTTTCCGCGCGGGTCAGCCCTTGTGATCCATTCCCGCGGCCTTCCATCTGCAATGTGGTGAGCGATTGAATGTCGTGAATGTAGCGCGCAGGATCTGCTGGAACCAGCTTCTGTGCCGGCGCCACGGGAGCCGCACTCACCAAAGCGAGACATAGGGCAGTTATCGCAACAGCACGCTGGAATACCGCGCTGGGGAGGAACCGGGTCCGGCTAGTCAAGCCAAGTGAAATTGTTCGTTCAGGCATTCTTACTCCTTCATCATTTGAGGGGAAAAATGAAACGGCCCACGTTTGGAATCGTGGGCCGTTGAGAGAATCCATGCAAATTCGGGAGGATTTATCCGTCCGCTCTCAAGGCCCGCAGGGAACACGCCAAAACTCGGCCGCAACAGGGAGGGCACTTACGAACAGTCGGATTTGCCTCGTGAGTCATAACAAAACCATTCAACCACGGAGCTCCTTACATTTGCAAACTCACACCGTCTGAATGGTTCGCATCAGGTGTCTCGCAATACGAAAGACGGATCGGAAAACTCAATCCAGGCCGGGATAGCGGTGGTGCCACTCGGTGGCTTTTCCATAAGCGGAGGCAAGGCGTAGAACCGTTGCTTCGCCTCCCGGCGGACCTGTGATTTGCATCCCGATCGGCATTCCCGCGAGAGTGAATCCGCAAGGAACTGAGATCGACGGCAGCCCAAGCACGTTGAACGGCCGCGTGTTGCGAAGCATTATCAGCTCCTTTGCGCGAGCGGAATCCGGCTCGCGCAAATCGGCAAGTGAGAAGGTCGGTACCGGGGAAGTCGGCGTGATCACCAGGTCCACGTTTTCAAGGTGGCGCGAAATCGAGCGGCGAATTTGATCGAGTTGGCGTCGGCTCTGGATATACGCGGACGCGGCTATTTCTTCGCCGGCGCGGATTCTCTTCAGAGTGGCATCCTGATAGAGTTCGGCATTCTTGGAAATGTATTCCTTGTGATACGTGTAACACTCCGCCTTCTGCACCGTCAGGGATGGATCGATGACCGAGGAGTAAGTAGCATCGGTTGCCAGCGGCCCAATGTCGCATTCACTGCCAGCGACCGTCTCTAAGACTGACAGCGCGATTTCCATTGCTGCATAAATTTCCTGATGAAGCGCCTCGTAGAAATAGTCGCGTGGAATTCCAAGTCGCAAAGAGGATGTAGATTCAGCGATAGACCGGGAGTAATCCGGAACTCGGAAATCGATGCTCGCCGCATCTTCAGGGTCATGACCGGCAATCGCTTGAAGCATGAGCGCGGCGTCCATCGCGGTGCGCGTCATCGGCCCCACGTGATCCAGCGACCACGACATGGGCAGAACGCCGGTCGTGCTCACGAGCCCGTACGTTGGTTTCAATCCAACGATGCCGCAATACCCTGCCGGCTCCCGGATAGAACCGCCCGTATCCGATCCGATGGCCCCATAGCAAAGGCATGCTGCGACTGCGGCAGCGGACCCGCCTGACGAGCCTCCTGCGCAATAGCCATTCTCCCAGGGATTGCGAACTGCGCCGAAATAGCTGACCGCGGAACTGCCGCCGTAAGCGAACTCGTGCATGTTCAGTTTCCCCAGAAACACGGCGCCCGCGGTTTTCAGGCGGCGCACAACCTCCGCGTCCCGCGCGGGAATGCGGTCCTTGAACAAAGCGCTGGCAGCGGTGGTACGCACGCCGGCCGTGTCCACCAGGTCCTTCAGCGCGATCGGTATGCCGTGTAATGGCCCTCTCCAATTGCCGTGCTGTATCTCCTCTTCAGCCAGACCGGCCTCGCGCAGGGCCGACTCTCCTGTGACAGTGATGAACGCGTTTAGCCGGGGGTTGAACCGCTCTATACGGCCTAAGCACTCTTCTGTTAATTCGACCGGCGACACTCTTTTGGTGCGCACCAGCTCAGAAACCTCGCTGAGACTCAACTTGGTTAAGTCTGTGTTCCCCGGTCTTCGAGACAACAGCTCTTGTTCTCCGTCGGTCATGACTTGCAGAATAAACGCATCTCCGCATGAATGGAAGGACGGCTACAGAACAGGAACTGCCTCGCATTCAAAGGCAGCATTTCTTGTTATGAGATTTCTCGCAAAGCCTCCGCTGCGCGCAAGGCGAGACCGTGGGCAACGGAAGTAAACTCATTGCCGCTGCGGATGCGGTCCTTCCCGAAGCGAGTCTCGAAGATGCGGCGAACCGCCGGCACAAATGAGCTTCCGCCAGTAAGGAAGACACGATCGACAGCGCGTGGGTGAATGCCGGCGGTATTAAGGAGTTGCTCAATCGAGTTCTCGATGGCCTGCAAATCATCCGCGATCCAAGCTTCAAATTCCATGCGCGTCACGGGAATGCGCAGGTCAATGACGGGATGCACGGGGCTGCTGTCGCGAAAGCAGAATTCGGCAGTATCGCTGCGCGACAGTTCAAACTTGACCTGCTGCACTGCCTGGTGAAGCTGGTAGCCCAGGTCTTCTTCGATGAGCGCAATCAAGGCTTCGATCTTCTTCGGCTCCAACGCTCGAATCCGTGCGCTCTTCAAGATTTCGCGTGCGTTATTGGTGCGCAGAAAAGAGAGATAGTGCCAGCGCTCAAGGTTGGCATAGATCCATGCCGGCACGGCAGGAAGCAATTTATTGAGCGACCGCGCCTCGGAGTCCGATCCCAGGGCGGGCGATACGAGTTTGCGAATAATGCGCGCGTCGAACGCGTCGCCCGCAAGTCCCACTCCGCTATTGCCGAGCAAATCCTGGGGAGTACGCCCGCGGCGTAGCACGCCAGGGCCGACCCGCAGCAAAGAAAAGTCGCTGGTGCCGCCGCCAAAGTCGCCGATCAGAATCAATTCGTCGTGGTCAAGCGTGGACTCATAGGCGCACGCGGCGGCAATGGGCTCCAATTCGAAATCCACGCGTTCGAAACCCGCTATTGCAAAAGCCTCCCGGAGCCGCACAACAGCAAAGTCGTCATCCTCCGGTGTGTCAGCGCCGACAAAGCGCACGGGGCGGCCCACCATTGCATATCGAATTGGCTTTTCAGATTGCGTTGCAGTATGTTTGCGTAAATCGCCGAGCATGCGGGCAATCAGGTCTTCCAGTTTGTAGCGGCGGCCAAACACTTCTGTCCCGGTTAGCGAGCGGCTGGAGAGGTGAGACTTGAGCGACTGGATAAGCCTGCCCTTCTCCTCGGCCTGAAGATAGCGCTCGATAGCGGCAGGGCCGGTGAAAGCATGCGTCCTTCGATGCCCGTCTGCCGTCCGGAACGGTTCAAGGTAAAGAACCGAGCGCGAAGATTCTACCTGCGCTCCGAGCGAACAAAACGAGGCAAGCTTCACTTCGGATGCATCATTCAAAAACGCGACCGAACTGTTTGTAGTGCCGAAATCGAACCCAACCGCGTCCATCTGATTTTTCGTTGTTTGCATCGGCTCCATTATTTTGCGGCATGGTTCTTCCAAGCCATTAGTGTCCTCCGGCATTCAGGTCCACCTTGCCGCGGAATTTGCTGTACACGAACACAACGTAGCCAATGGCCAGCGCCATGCCGAAACCCCACCAGACCAGGCCGACGGCGAGCGTGTGCGGACCGGAAATGGCGCGTGTGAGTGTGATATCGCGGTCTGCTCCGGTGGTGGCAGGCAGCAGCGTTGGATAAAGTCCCCAGCAAGCGCCGGCCAGCATAAAGAACAGATAGAAGCAGGAACACAAAAACGCCTTGACCGGCTGCGCCTTGCGATTGAGGAGCCAGATACCTGCAAGAGATACGATCACTCCCACGGGAACCACAAAAGTCGCCGGGAAGCTGTAGTAGTTGTTCAGACTCTCTGGACGTACAGCGATCGTTGCGACAAGGCTGACAACCGTTAGAGCCGCCAGCAGCAGCCAAAGCGGGTTGACTATACCGCGGGCGCGCTGGGCCAGCCTGTGCGAGGTCTTGATGGAGAGCCAGAGAGCGCCGTGAAGCGTCAGTGCGACCAACGCAAGCAGGCCCCCAATGACTGTATACCAGTCAAGGATTCCGGGGTTGGGCCCCGGTTGCCAGTTGGTCCACAAGGGCAGGAAGAAGTAGCCGTCGGCCTGCAGAGGAACGCCTCGCAGCACGTTGGCCAGCGCGGCGCCAAAGAAGATGGTGAGCAGAGCGCTTGCCACACCGAAGACACCGTCGAGCAGAGCGCGCCAGACGCCGACTTCGATGTGGTTGCGCAGCTCGAGGCTAATGCCACGCAGGATCAAGAGCCAGAGCACGATCATGAGCGGCAGGTAGAAACCGCTGAAGGCTGAAGCGTACAGAAGCGGAAAAGCAAAGTAGAGCGTACCCCCGCCAGCCAACAACCAGACTTCGTTGCCATCCCACACCGGTCCGATGCTGGCAAGCATCGTGCGGCGCTCGGGTTCGGTGCGCGGCAAAAACAGATGCAAAACGCCAACACCCAGATCGAAGCCGTCGAGCACGACGTAGCCCACGATCATTACGGCAACCAGCCAGAACCAGACCAAACCCATCATGGAGAATTTCCTTTCTCTTCAGGCCTTCAAAGGAGAGCCGTGATCGTCATTCTGCGTGAGCCATTGCGGCTGGAGCGGATTTGGACTCCGGGCCGTTGCTGATCTCGCGGTAGATGAGGACGGTGAACAGAAGACCCAGCAGCGAGTAAAGGCCCATGAAGCCCAGCAGCGTGAACAGGCCGTTGCTTGCTGAGACAGTGTTCGAATAGCCCTCGCTGGTGCGCATCAGGCCATAGATGAGCCACGGTTGGCGACCGAGCTCGGCAGTCATCCAGCCTGCGGTGTTGGCGATATACGGCAGCGGAAAGCTCAGCAGCAACGCCCACAGCACCCAGCGGGATTGGTAGAGCCGCCGTCGCCAGAGCAGAAATGCGGAAACGATCATCAGCAGCACAAACCAGGTTCCGAGGCCGGCCATGATGTGGTAGGCGTAGAAGAGCAAGGGCAGGGCCGTCGGCCATTGGTCGCGCGGAATCTGATCGAGGCCTTTCACTTCGGCCTTGGTGGTGCCATAGATCAGGAAGCTGAGCGCGTCGCTGACAACGATGGGGTTATCGATCTGTCCTGTCTCCTCGTTGGGTTGACCAATGAGCACCATTCCCGCCCCGTCCTCGGTTTTGAACAGACCCTCCATTCCGGCCATCGCGGCTGGTTGGTTGCGCGCAACGTACTTGCCGTGAAGATCGCCGGTCGGAAAGATGATGAGGACAGAAGCCACAAGGCCTGCGATAACGCCGACCTTGAGAAAGATGCGCGCGTAATCCATCATTCGCCGGTCCAAAAGATAGAATGCGCCCACGGCGCTCATGACGAAGGAACCGGTGACCACGGCGCCAGTCATGTTGTGCGCGTATTGGAGTAAACCCCAGGGGTTGAGAAGCAGATGCCAGAAGCTGAGCACCTCGAACTGACCGTTAGGGAGGCGGCCATAGGAGACAGGATGCTGCATCCAGGCGTCGGTGACGATGATGAAGAAGCCGGAGATCCACGATCCCACAAAGACCATTACGGCCGAGAACCAATGCATCCATTTGGAGATGCGCTTTTCACCGTAGAGAAACAGGCCCAGGAAGGCCGACTCAAGAAAGAAGCTGAAGACGCCTTCCATCGCCAGTGGCTGGCCGATCACGCCGCCCGAAAGCTGCGAAAAACGAGCCCAGTTGGTGCCAAACTCGAACTCCATCGGAATGCCGGTGACCACCCCGAAGACAAAGTTGATGCCGAAGATGCGACCCCAGAAGCGCGCGGCGCGGTCCCACTGTTCGCTGCCGGTCTTGAGCGCGACTGACTTGAGAACCACGATCAAAAGCGCCAGTCCCATGGTGAGTTGGGGGAAGAGATAGTGGAACGTAATCGTAAAGGCGAAGTGGAGACGGTGAATCAATTCGGCGGTCATGGAGATTCTCCTGTCGCGTACCGATGCCTCGCGGTGAGGTCGTCAATACCAATCTTACGTCGCTGGAAAGTCGCGTGACGAGAATCGCGTTTGAACTATCGGGAATATCCGTCGATCCCGTCCCGGCATATCATGGCAAAATCGAGAGCATTGCATCTTCAGTTCCTCCAAGTAAAGAGGATTGGAGACTTTATCTAAACACCGTGAGCGGCCTTTCTAAAAATACATTTGCGTCTTTTGTAACGAATGCCTGTTTGCGTGGCTTTATCAGTATGAACGCATCAGTCAAGGAAATCTCACCTATGAATTCTCGCCCTCTTCGGACGTTATTTCTCTTTCTCCTGTCGTGTTTGAGCGGACTGGCTGCCTCTTCGCAAGAACCGCTGACGCTCCGGCGAGCCATCAATCGGGCCCTGGGACAGAATCCCGAGGCTGCGATTGCGCGCGCAGGCAACCAGGACGCCAAAGCGGGCGCCAGCCTGGCCCGTACCGCATTGCTGCCACAACTGGGCTTTACCGAAGACATTTCGCGCGGAAACGATCCAGTGTATGTGTTCGGTTCAAAGCTTAGACAGGGACAGTTCACCTTGGCCGACTTTGCAGTGAACGCACTAAACCATCCGCAGCCGATGGGCAATCTCTCAACGCGTCTCTCCGGCTCATGGATGGCATTCGACTCGTTCAAGACGCAGAAGGAGATCAGGCGCGCAGATTTGTTCAAAGCGAGCGCCGCCTCATCTGCCAAGGCAGTCGATCAGCAGATTGTGTTTCGAGTTGTGGGTGCGTACCAGTCCGTGCTTTACGCGCAGCGGGAGATTGCTGTTGCGCAGCACGAACAGGAAACGGCCGCCGCGCTGCTGACATCGGTGGATGACCATGTGAAGGCTGGGCTTGCGGTGGAGTCGGATCGGATGTCGGCCCTGGTGAACGCAGCGGCACGCAAGCAGGAGCTGATTACTGCACAAGGCGACCTGGAACTCGCGTGGGCGCAACTGAGCGAGGCGATGGGCACGACGGATTTGAAGGCGACTGAATTAAAACCGATTGAGACGCACGCATTTCCGGAACTTCCGCTGGAGCAGGAGATGGCGACGGCGGCGAAGACGAGGCCCGATCTCGCGGCGCTCGGACAGGCACAGCAAGCGCAGGTTTCCGCGCTGGGAGCCGCGAAGTCGGAGTTTGGCCCCCGCGTCAGCGCCTACGGGAACTGGGAAGAAGACCGGGGTTCGATAGGCGGTGCAGGCGGCAACAACTGGGTAGCCGGGGTGCAGATCAGCGTGGACATTCTGCCCATTGGCAAGCGCTCCCAGGTTGCGCGGGAGACGGCGGCCAAGCAGAAGATAGACGCGCAAGTGGCTGCCTCGCGACTGCATCTGCGGCTTGAAGTGAGCCAGGCGCACATTCACCGGCAGACGGCGTCGCTCTCGCTGGAGACGGCACGGGCGGCAATGGACCAATCGGCCGAGAGCCTGCGAATTCTGAAGAATCGCTATGCCGCTGGGCTCGCCACCATCACTGATTTGCTGCGAGCCGAAGATGCCGAGCGGCAGAGCCAATCCAACTACTGGCATGCCGTTTACGGAAACGCCATGGCCTATACCGAACTTTTGTACGCGACAGGGACGCTGACTCCCGATGCGGCGGAGGAATTGCAATGAAGACTGTCTTATTGGGTTGTCTGGTTCTCAGTTCCGCAATGATGACGGCCGGCTGCAAGAGCGATGATACTGCTCAACAAACGGTAGTCCAGACCATGCAGGCTCGGGTGGTGGAGAGCCGGCAGCAAGAGGTACCTCTAAACGTGCGGTCGACGGGCACCGTTCATGCGCGAGAGACCGCGATTGTCTCGGCGCAGGTGATGGGCCGCGTCCAACAGGTCCTGGTGCACGAAGGCGACAGCGTGCGGGCAGGACAGACGCTTGCCGTTCTGGACGATGCTGCGATGCGGGCCTCGGTGGAACAGGCGCAGGCCGGGGTGAAGGCAGCGCAGAGCGTGCAGGTAGCCGCGCAAACTAATGCCGCCCTGGCGGCGAGCACGCTGGGCCGGTACAAGCAGTTGGAGTCGGAGAAAAGCGTCAGCCCGCAGGAGATGGATGAAGTCTCGCGGCGGGCCGAAGCAGCGGCTGCGAATCTTGAAGCAGTGCGCGCGCAGACAGACGCGGCGCGGGCGCAGGAAAATGGCGCTCGCACCATGCTCGGCTATGCGCGGCTGGTTGCGCCATTTGCAGGCGTGGTGACGGCGCGTATGGCAGACCCGGGAACGATGGCGGAGCCGGGCGTACCGCTCGTGCAGGTGGATCGGGCAGGGGCTTTGCAACTTCAGGCAACTGTTGATGAGTCGGCAATTGGCGTCGTTCACAAGGGAATGAAGGTCCAGGTGGCCATCAATGGCGCAGGCTCGACAGCCATGACCGGGACTCTTCAGGAGATTGTGCCCACAGCCGATCCTTCCAGTCATGGCTTCGTTATCAAGATCGACTTGCCCGCATCGAGCCAATTGCGCGCGGGCATGTATGGAACTGCTGACTTTGCAAACGGCGTAAAGCAGGCGATCCTGATCCCGCGGACCGCTGTGGTGATGCGCGGTTCGCTGGCCTGTGCTTACGTCCTCGACGGCAAAAGCATTGCACAACTTCGCTACCTCACACTGGGCGCTCCACAAGGCGATCTCATCGAGGTTCTGTCCGGTATATCCGCGGGTGAAAAACTGGTTGATACACCCTCTGACCGTGACCTCGCAGGCAAGCGCATTGAGGTCCAGCCATGAAGGAAGAACTCGGAATTGCAGGCCGCCTGGCTCAGAGCTTTCTCAACTCGAAGTTGACGCCGCTGTTCATCGCGGCATCGCTGGCGCTGGGAATCTTTTCGGTGGTAATTATTCCTCGCGAGGAAGAACCGCAGATTCTTGTTCCCATGCTGGACATTGTCACCGCCATGCCGGGCGCGTCCCCGTCCGAGGTAGAGCAGCAGGTTACGCTGCCGATTGAGAACCTTGTCCATCAGATCTCGGGCGTCGAGTATGTTTATTCAACTTCCGCGCCCGGGCAGAGCCTGGTGATTGTGCGGTTCCTCGTAGGCACGCAGCAGGAAGACGCGCTGATCAAGGTATACAGCAAGCTCTATTCGAATTTCGACGGCATCCCGCCGGGAGTTTCACAGCCTCTGATCAAGGCGCGGTCAATCGACGACGTGCCGATCCTCGCGCTGACGCTGTGGGGCGAGCGCTACAACGGATACCAACTGCGCGCCATCGCGGCAGAGATACAGCACAGCATTGGTCAGGTTGCGGATGTTTCGGAGACGGCGGTCATCGGCGGGCTGCCGCGCTCGATGCGAGTCGTGCTCAGCACAGAAAAGCTCAATGCCTACGGCCTTTCGCCAATGGCCATTGCCGGGCACTTGCAAGCCGCAAATGCCAGCGTGCAGGCAGGTACCTTTGCCGAGAACAACCAGGAGGTCCGCATAGATTCCGGCAATCTGTTTACGCGGCGCGAAGATTTGGAAGCCGTGGTGGTGGGCGTTGTTCGTGGACATCCGGTTTATCTGCGGGACGTGGCCGAGAAAATTGTTGACGGCGCGGCCGACCCGGCAAACTACGTCGTGTTTGGCACCACCAACACCGGCGGAAAGAGCGCAGGCCAGTACCCGGCCGTGACAATCACTGTGGCCAAGCGCAAGGGCACCAACGCGACCGATATCTCCAACGCCGTCATGAAGCGCGTGCATGAGATGCAGGGCGTTTCAATTCCGAACGACGTCACCGTGACCACCACTCGGAATTATGGCGAGACCGCCAAGAACAAGTCCGATGAACTGCTGGAGCATCTGCTGCTGGCAACACTTTCCGTTACTTTTCTGGTCGCGCTCTTCCTCGGCTGGCGCGAGTCGGGCGTCGTGCTGTTGGCGATTCCGGTAACGCTTGCGCTCACCATGTCTGTGTTCTACCTGATGGGCTACACCATCAACCGCGTTACGCTCTTCGCTTTGATCTTCTCCATCGGCATTCTTGTGGATGACGCAATCGTGGTGGTCGAAAACATGGTGCGCCACTTCAGGCTTCCAGAAAACCACGGCCGTTCGATGAGCGCTGTCGCGGTGGAGGCTGTCGCCGAAGTCGGAAACCCGACCATCCTGGCCACCTTTGCCGTGATTGCAGCAGTACTGCCCATGGCCTTTGTCCGCGGCCTGATGGGGCCCTATATGCGTCCCATTCCAGTCGGGGCTTCGGCGGCCATGCTGTTCTCGCTCCTGGTTGCGTTTGTGGTTTCGCCCTGGGCTGCGCTTCGCCTCCTTGGCAAGCATCTTCAGGGAGCCAAATTACCGGAGCCCGAGACAGAGAACTGGAGAACCAGGCTCTATCGGCGCATTATGACTCCACTGATTGAGTCCGGTCGAAATCGCACTCTGTTCTTTATTGGAGTGGTGGCGTTGCTCCTGATATCGTGCGCGCTTGTCCCGATGGGTCTGGTGCGGGTGAAGATGCTGCCCTTCGACAACAAGAGCGAGTTGCAGGTGGTGATCAACATGCCCGGCGGCACGCCGCTGGAGCAAACGGCACGCGTCGCGCAGGCGCTTGGTGCTGAACTGGCACGGCAGCCTGACGTTCTCAATTACCAGTCGTATACCGGAACTTCCGGCCCCTATAACTTCAACGGCTTGGTGCGCCACTACTACATGCGCCGTCAACCGAATCAAGCGGACATTCAAGTGAACCTGTTGCCGGCAGACCGGCGCAGCCTGCAGAGCCACGGCATCGCCAAGCGGTTGCGGCCTTTGCTGATTGCGATTGGCAACCAGTACGGCGCGCGCGTCCAGGTCAGCGAAGTTCCGCCAGGGCCGCCGGTGATCCAAACTCTGGTCGCCGAGGTTTACGGCCCTGATCTCGATGGTCAAACGCAAGTTGCCCAGCAAATCAAATCGATCTTCCAGCACACTCCGGGAGTTGTAGACACCGACTGGTACGTCGAAGACCCTCAACCGAGGCTCAAGATACGTGTGGATGAGGTAAAGGCTGCGCAGCACGGCATCGCGGTCTCCGATGTGACCCATGCTCTCGCGCTTGCTAGTTCCGGAATGCAGGTAGGACTGCTCCACGATGAAACCGCTCGCGAACCTGTGCCTGCAATGGTCGAAGTTGATCGTGCCGATCGTTCCTCTGAGCAGGGACTGCAGAATATCCGCCTGCCGGGCGTTGATGGAGGAATGGTCTCGCTGCGCGAATTGGTTGTTGTCGAACACAGTACCATCGAGCGCAGCATCTATCACAAAAATCTCCACCGCGTCGTCTACGTGACGGGAGACGTGGCCGGTGCCGAAGAGAGTCCGGTCTACGCCATCATGGCCATGAACAAGCTGCTCGACCATCTCATTCTGCCTGCAGGCTATAGGCTGACACGCTACAACGCGGCGATGCCAAAGTCGACAGACCATTATTCGATGAAGTGGGACGGCGAATGGCACATCACCATCGAGGTTTTCCGCGACATGGGCCTCGCCTTCGCGGCCGTGCTCGTGCTCATCTACGTTCTAGTGGTCGGGTGGTTCCGGTCCTTTATTGTGCCGCTCATCATTATGGCGCCGATTCCACTTACGCTCGTTGGCATTATGCCGGCGCACGCGATGCTGGGCGCATTCTTCACCGCGACTTCGATGATTGGCTTTATTGCGGGAGCCGGAATCATCGTGCGCAACTCAATCATCATGGTTGACTTCATCGAACTGCGCATACGTCAGGGAATGCCGTTGGCCGAAGCGGTAATCGATGCAGGCGCCACTCGCTTCCGTCCCATGCTGCTGACGGCGGCCGCCGTCGTTGTCGGTGCGAGCGTGATCCTTACCGATCCAATCTTTCAAGGCCTTGCACTCTCCCTTATTGCTGGAGCCGTTGCCTCAACGTTCCTCTCGTGGCCGACTATTCCGGTGCTTTACTACATGGTTCACTCCGGGCACAAACCTGGAGCTGATGCTCAACCCGCAACCGAAGAAGGAGATTCGCTATGACAGTTGAACGAGCAGTTCGCCTCATGGGAGGCGCAATGGTCTTGCTATCCCTCGCTCTGGCCCACTACCTCTCACCCAACTGGCTCTGGCTCACCGCATTCGTTGGACTAAACTTACTGCAGTCGGCCTTCACAAATTGGTGCCCCGCCATGTCCATCTTTCGCGCCATGGGGTTGAAAGACTCTGGCTGTAAATCCAACTGAGGCAGCAATACACGACTTGCACCTCAATTCACCGCTTTCGAATTCACTTGGCGAGCACTTTGCGGATCGCTTTCAACTCTGCCCGATGCTTTCGCGTTGTTTCAGGATAGGAGGGTTTTAGTTCCCTTAGCGCATCAAGAACGATCTGAGAGACGATCAGGCGGGCATCGTCCTTATCGTCGGCCGGGACAACATACCAGGGAGCGCGATGCGTGCTGGTCGCACTTATGCATTCTTCGTACGCTCTCACGTAATCGTTCCAGAACTTTCTCTCGCGAATATCCGCAAGGCTCAACTTCCAGTTCTTCCCGGGGTCGTCAATGCGCGCAAGGAAGCGCCGCCGCTGTTCATCCTTCGATATGTGCAGGAACATCTTGACCACGCGCGTACTGTTTCTATCGAGATGTTCCTCGAAATTTGCAATCGACCGATAGCGGTCCTCCCATTTCGACTTGTCATCCCGCAGTTGCTTTGAGAGCCCTTCCTCGCGAAGCTGTTCCGGATGGACGCGAACAACCAGCACCTCTTCGTAATACGAACGATTAAAGATGCCGATCCGGCCGCGCTCCGGCAAGCAGCCGGTAGTGCGCCAGAGAAAATCGTGTTCCAGTTCTTCGGTGCTCGGTTGTTTGAAGCTGTAAACCTCGCATCCCTGCGGGTTGATCCCAGACATGACGTGCCTTATGGCGCCGTCCTTTCCGGCGGCGTCCATGCCCTGGAAGATAACCAGAAGCGCGTGGCGGTTTGACGCGTAGTGAAGTTGCTGCAACGCGCTCAGATCCTTGACATGCTCTTCAAGCAGCTTCTGATATTGCTTTTTTGACTTCGTCAGCTTCGGCCCAACCGTTGGCAACTCTCCCAGCTTCAGCTTCTTCCCCGGGGATACTTGGTAGGTCTTCGAATGGATGGTCATGTTCAATTACCTCTGCATATCGGTTTGGATGCAAACAACAGTTGGCCGCCTGCAATCCTGATCTGATAATCGCGCACACGCACCATTCTTCTCTCGGGTATGTCTGACTATCTGTTCAATTGGATACAGCCATATCCTCACTGCAAATTGACAATCTCTTTGGGCGCTCGTGGCATTCCCTGCCGCGGGTGCAACAAGATTTGAATGGGCAGCGAGAAAGAGTAGATTATCCCTGTGAAACGACCTGATGATAACGCGGCAACGTACTTGGTTGGCGGTGGCATTGCCTCTCTTACCGCCGCGGTTTTTCTCATTCGCGACGGTGATGTGCAGGGCCGCACAATCACGATCCTCGAGGAGTCGTCCAGGATTGGCGGCAGCCTTGACGCGGCCGGTAATGCAACGGACGGATACGTGATGCGCGGCGGCCGCATGATTGAAAGCAAGTACCTGTGCACATACGATCTATTCTCGTCGATTCCGGCTCTCGATGAAACGAGGACCGTAACCCAGGAGATCTTTGACTGGAACGAGACCATGAAAACCGCCTCGAAAGCGCGCTTGTTCCGGAACGGCCACAGGGTAGATGCCCCCACTTTCGGCTTGAGCGAGAAGGATATTCTCAACATCGAGCGCCTGGCGATCGAACCCGAACTCCTTCTTGGGCGCAGCATGATCTCAGATCAGTTAGATCCGGGATTCTTTGAGACAGACTTCTGGCACATGTGGTGCACCACCTTCGCGTTTCAACCCTGGCATAGCGCAGTTGAGTTCAAGCGATATCTGGTTCGCTTCACTCATATGGTTTCCGGCTTCAATACCCTTACCGGAATTATGAGGACGGTCTATAACCAGTATGACTCGATGGTGCGCCCGCTTCACAAATGGCTTGAAGAGCGCGGCGTGCAGTTCATGCTGAATACAACCGTTACTGACCTCGTATTCGCGCAGGCAAAAGACGGTTTCACCGTCAAGAGAATCGTCGTCGATCAGGAAGGTTGCGTCAGGGAGATTGGCGTTCAAGAGCAAGACAGAGTCATCGTAACTCTTGGATCCATGACCGAAGGTTCAAGTCTCGGCTCGATGGACTCACCTGCCGCTCTGCTGGGTAAATCCGATGGCGGCGCATGGACTCTTTGGGAGAAGATCGCGTCCGGCCGAACCGGGTTTGGACATCCGTCGAACTTCACCGGTCACGTAGAGCAATCCAAGTGGTTGTCCTTCACCACCACACTTCACGACCACTCATTCTTTGAATTGATCCGGGATTTGACGGGCAGCGTCCCCGGAGAAGGCGGGCTCATCACCTTCCCCGAGTCAAGTTGGCTTGCGTCAATCGTGTTGCCCCACCAGCCGCATTTCATTGGCCAACCAGACGGAGTCGAAGTCTTCTGCGGATATGGGCTGTTTGTAGATGAGCCCGGCAATTTTGTGAAGAAGCCCATGGCGGCATGTACGGGACGAGAAATCATGACGGAGATCATCGGCCACTTGCGCCTTCAGGAGCACGGCGACAGAATCCTCGGCGCCTGCACCTGCATCCCATCCGTGATGCCCTTCATCACCAGCCAGTTTCTTCCAAGAAGCAAGGGCGACCGCCCGCATGTTATTCCCGAGGGCTCGAAGAATCTGGCCTTTGTTGGGCAGTATTGCGAACTCCCGGACGATGTGGTGTTCACGGTCGAGTACTCCATCCGCTCTGCGCAGACAGCCGTCTACTCGCTGCTCGGCCTGGAGCGCAAGGCGCCAACTGTTTACAAGGGACAATTCAATCCCCGCGTCTTGTTGGAAACCTTTCTGGCCTTGCATGAAATTGGCGTCTAGGTCCGACAACTCTTCGACGGCGAAACTCGGCAAAATCAGCCTTCGCCGTTTGCCATGGATAGGAAACAGAAGTTGGGGGACTGCTCTTGCTCCTTTGGAATTCGTTTCTTATCGCCTTCAGCGTGCTGCTTCCGCTGATCAACCCTCTGGGGTCTGCCCTGGTCTTCCTGGGGCTCGCAGGCGAGGCGCCGCCGGCAGTCTACCGATCACTGGCGCGCAAGATCGCTGTCAATAACATCATCTTCCTCACCATAATCGAACTACTGGGCGCGGCCATTCTCGACTTCTTCGGAATCTCTCTGCCGATCGTCCAGCTATCCGGAGGAATTGTGATAGCGGCGATGGGGTGGTCGGTATTGAACGAGAGGGACGCGCGCGCGATCGTCAAAAACAAGGAAGAAGAGAGCGAGGTGCGCGATGAAACTCGGGTGCGTTATCTTGAACAGGGAACGTTCTATCCGTTTACCTTTCCCGTAACCTCGGGTCCCGGAACGCTTGTGGCGGTGCTGACACTCACTGCTCATATCTCCACTCGGGTCGTTTCAAAAGATGTTCTCGCCCACCTCGGAGTGTTTCTTGCTGTCGTTGTCATTAGTGTGCTCGTCTATTTCTGTTACGCCTATGCGTCGAAGATCACCACGATCATTCCGCCTTCTACTGCGCACGGCATCCTGCGCGTGGTTGCTTTCATTCTTCTTTGCATTGGCGTACAGATCGCATGGAACGGGTTCGCAGCCTTGCTGGCCACGGTTCTCCGGCCCTGAGAAAATGCAGATCCAAATCGGACACATAATTCGTCCCGAGAGCAGTTCAATTACAGAGACAATCGTGGTACGCTAATCTCATTCATCCTGGACACTGCGTTTATCTCAAACGAAGGTTACGTCGGCCATCGTCTACTCGTCGAAAACCATTCAAGTAACATCACGCATTCTTGAAGGACTCATCTCAATGACTTCTCTGTTAGACCCTATCCAGATCGGCGAGCTTCATCTGCCGAATCGAGTTATCATGGCTCCGCTTACCCGCCTGCGGGGCACCCCGGAGCACATTCCAACACAACTCATGGCCGAGTACTACGCACAACGCGCCGGCGCCGGCCTCATCATCTCCGAAGGCATACCGGTTGTGCCGCAGGGTGTTGGCTACGCAAACGTGCCGGGGATCTGGTCGCCGCAGCAAGTCGAAGCGTGGAAGCCGATAACAAAGGCAGTGCATGAGTCTGGCGGACGCATCTTTGCGCAACTCTGGCATGTGGGCCGTATCTCCGACCCGCGCTTCCTTCAAGGCAATCTTCCGGTCGCTCCCAGCGCCATCCGGCCCGCGGGCCACGTGAGCCTGGTGCGCCCCGTTGCCGATTACGTAACCCCGCGCGCGCTTGAAATGTCTGAAATTCCAGGCATTGTCGAGGCTTTCCGCAAGGGTGCGGAGAACGCCAAGCTAGCCGGCTTTGACGGCGTCGAGATTCACGGGGCCAATGGCTACCTGCTCGATCAGTTACTGCAGGATGGTTCCAATCGCCGCACCGACGAATACGGCGGCTCGATTGAAAACCGCGCACGGCTCATGCTTGAAGTGGCCGATGCGGCTGTGTCCGTTTGGGGCGCCAAGCGCGTAGGCATGCATCTGGCGCCGCGCGGCGATTCTCAGGACATGCTTGACTCAAATCCGGCGGCAACATTCGGTTACGTAGCGCGCGAACTCGGCATGCGCGAGATCGGCTTCCTCTTTGCGCGCGAGTATTTCGGACCCGACCGCCTGGGCCCGCAACTCAAGAAACAATTCGGCGGCGTCTTCATCGCAAATGAAAAATACACGCTCGCTCAAGCGAATCAGGTCATCCAAAACGGTGAAGCGGACGCGGTTGCTTTCGGTCAACTCTTTATCGCCAACCCCGATCTGCCGGCACGGTTTACCCGCAATGCATCGCTCAATGTTCCTGATCCATCCACCTTCTTCGCGCCGGGACCGCACGGCTACACAGACTACCCCGCGCTGAACGTATAGCCCTTGCCTGACCGCCGCAAAGCCCGGCTTGATGCTATTTTTGGAAGAACGCATGGACTTATCCATTCTGAAAGCGCAAACTCGGCAACGGCTGAGTTCCCTGCTGCGGCGGTGCGTCGTGTTGTCGGTCGCTCTCACGGTAATCGCCGTACCTGCCACCTTGGCCGAGGATGCAAAGGCTTCTACGATGAACGTGAATATTCCTCAGTCGCTGAGTGGTTGGACTTTCGCGGGACCTGCAAAACGCGTGGAGCCGAAAACCATCTTCGAGTACATGGATGGCGCCGGTGAACTCTATCTTGGGTTTCGCTTCAAGTACCTGGATGTCTATGAGTACACAAAGCCGGGCGAGAGCGACCTGCTTGTGGAACTCTACTGGATGGAGTCTTCGGATGATGCCTATGGACTGCTCTCAGGCGATTGGGGCGGCGAAGCCGCGGACCTTGCCCCACTGCGGGACCGCGACGACACATCGGGCGTGCATGCGCTCTACGGGGCAGGGCTGCTGCGCATCTGGTCAGGCGATCTGTATGCGCGGGTGCTGGTCTACCAGGAAACGGATTCTTCCAAGCAAGCCGTGCTTGCGATGGGAAAGGCGATCGTCGCTTTGCGCGCGGACTCAAAGACGCCGAAGCTGATCAGGGCATTGCCTGAAGCAGTTGGTCCGCAGTTTTCGCTGAAATCGAATCGCACCGTCTATTTGCGCTCGCACTTGGTGCTCAACTCTGCGTACTTTCTCAGTTCTGAGAATCTACTGGATCTCGGATTGGACTGCGAGATGGCTGCGGCCGTCTATCGGTCAAGTGCTGGAGCGGACAAAAAGAAACTGGTGCGCGTCCTTCTGGTGCGCTACCCCGACGAAGCGGCAGCACGCAAGGCATTGGCTCACTTTCAAAAACTCTATCTGGCCGGGAAGTCGTTCACCGCGGGAGATCGCGGAATAATGCCCATCGAGGACGGATGGACAGGATTCATCCTCTCGGGAAAAGGGCTGGGGCTGGTGTTTGAAGCTCCCGACGAAACAACAACGCGCCTGTTCCTTCAAAGCTCCGAACGGGCCCTCGATAAAGTGGAGGCATTTCATGAGTGATGAAAGTACTGCCCTGACAAGGCGCGATTTTGTGCGCGGAACCGTCGGGGCCGCCGTGGCAGCTTCTTTGTTGGGAACTCCGCTGGATTCGAAGGCTGCGCCAGCCATCAAGAGCTACGTTGCCCTGGTGCGCAATCAGGGCGCGCTAAGCTCCAGCAACCAGGTGAACGAACTTGTGCTCGGCGACATGCTGACGCAGGCTCTGCACACGGTCACCGGCCAGACCGATGAAGCATCGGCCTGGCGGGCACTGGTTAAGGCCGATGACATCGTTGGCCTGGTGCACACCGATCACCTCAACAAAACCCATCCCGAGTTGATCGAAGCTGTAAAGCGGTCGCTGAAACTGGCCGGCATTCCTGAAAAGAACATCCTGATGGTCCAGGGCAGTCCTGAAAAGGTGAAGCAGTGCACTGCGTTGATCTCCCTGCCGGCCCTCAAGGCGCATTGGCTCACCGGCATCGGCACCGTATTCAAAAACTACATCTGCTTCAATGGATCGCCTTCCACTTATCACGACGCCAACAACGCGAAACTGGGCGAGATATGGAACATGCCGCACGTGAAAGGCAAAACCAAGCTCGTGCTCGTTGACGCCCTGCGGCCGCTCTGCGACAAGGGACCGCAACCCGATCCGCGCTATATGTGGCCGTACCGGGGCCTGATTGCGGGCACCGATCCTGTCGCCGTCGAAACCGTTTGCCTCAAAATCATCATGCAGAAGCGGCAGGCTCTGCGCGGCGAACCGTGGCCGCTCTCCCCGCCGCCCATGGTTGTTGAGATGGCCGACAAGCAATACGGGCTCGGCACCAGCAAACTGGAAGAAATCCAGATTAACCGCATCGGTTGGATGGAAGACGCACTGGTTTAGCCGGTGCCCATAAAATAGCTGAGGGCTGCTGTTTACCGGCAGCCCTTCGCGTCTATGCCCTTGCACGCAGAAATAATTCCGCCAAGCTGCATCTGCGCTCTAAGAAAATTCCCACCCGCGGCACTTGTCGATTTCCATGCGGCTTCGGTTGATATAGTGGCGGAGTTCCTCCAGCCCATGCTGCCGGGCCAACTCGCGCGCGCTCACTCCCGGGCGCTTGGCCTTCAGCACGAACCATCCCTCCATGGGCCGCCATTTTTCCTGCTCAACATCGTCGCCATGTTCCTTCAGCAACGCGTCGCGCTTGCCGGGAAGATTCAGATCCTGGTGGAAGATGCAGCGGTCCAGGTCGAGGCCAACCCGGGTCACGTTGACTCCCGATCTTGCATTTTCCGTGTCATGGATGAGCAGCTCTCCGTCGATATCGTAAACCAGGCAATCCGGAACCTGGGTCGCGCTCATGATGTAGTAGTTGAACTGCGTCGCTTGAGCCTGCAGGGAACGCCCGGCCGAGTAGGCACTGGGCCATATCACCAGCTCCGCGCCCTGGTTCGCCATCTGCTGCCATAGCGGAGACCAGTTGACGTCAAAACAGATGGCCAGACCCACGCGCCCGAAGTCAGTTGAGTAAACCTTGACAGCGCTACCCGGCAGAACCGGCGGCTGCATCACGCACTCCTGCTGCCACACCGGGTAAAGCTTGTCGTAAACGCAGGCTACCTGGCCGTGCCGGTCAATCAGGACCGCAGAGTTGAACCGGCGGTCGCCGTCTTTGCGGTCGATGGGACAAACAATGTAAGTGCGATGCTTTTCTGCCAGGCGCGCTATTGCCGTAATTGTAGGACCGTCAAGAGTCTCCTGGCTTTTCTCATTCTGTCCGCAGCAGGTTTCTGGAAGTACGATAATGTCGGCACCCAGCGCGCCCTCACCGTCAACCAGGCCAGCTATCTTCTCCAGAGTGAGGCCAGGCTTAAAGCCAATGCTCACGGCACGAACAGGCCGGCCGGCATGCCCCGGACTTTCGTCTGTGGTGGCGGGTTTCGCCGCGGCGTCCGCTCTCGCTCCTAAGCCTGAAGCCAGGGCGCTCATCGCCAACATTTGTGGTGGGGTGATTTCGGTCATGCACGGGACTCCCCGACTCTTCGCAGCCTATCTTCATTTGCGAGAGTTTCACGAAC
>Ga0073936_10003064_pt1 | contig 24330 bp, 25 predicted proteins | sample AliMusrvi5mmetaG_FD_87041 | JGI IMG/M metagenome (GOLD analysis project Ga0073936, IMG submission 87041) | Freshwater lake bacterial and archeal communities from Alinen Mustajarvi, Finland, to study Microbial Dark Matter (Phase II) - Alinen... | ecosystem: Environmental > Aquatic > Freshwater >... | reverse complement strand
GTCGGCTATGATGCGGCCGGCTTGGAAGACGAGGATGCGGTCGGCGATGGTGATGGTGCTGAAGCGGTGGGCGATGATGAAGGTGGTGCGGCCTTTGACCAACTCGGCGAGCGCCTGTTGGACCATGGCCTCGCTTTCGGAATCCAGGGCGCTCATGGCTTCGTCGAGGATGAGGATGGGCGCGTCGCGCAGGAAGGCGCGGGCGATGGCGATGCGCTGGCGCTGACCGCCCGAAACCTGGTCGCCGCGCTCGCCGACCTGCGTTTCATAGCCGGCGGGCAGGGTGCGGATGAAATCGTCGGCGAAGGCCTTGCGGGCGGCGGTGACCACTTGCTCGTCGGTGGCGTCGAGTTTCCCGACGCGGATGTTTTCCATGATGGTGCCGACGAACAACGACGGCATCTGGGGCACCACGGCGATGTGGCTCCGCAGGTCTTTTTTGGTAAACTCGCGGAGATCAATGCCATCCAGTGTGATGCCGCCGGATTGCGGGTCGTAAAAGCGCGGGATCAGGTTGGCGAAGGTGGTCTTGCCGGCCCCGCTGGGACCGACGAGCGCCACGACTTGGCCGATGGAAATCTCCACGTTCACCTCGCGCAATATGGGTTCCAGGTCGTAGGCGAAGTTCAGGTTTTCGAAACGGATCGCACGTTGCGGGGCGCGGAAGGGTTTCGGCGTGACCGGATCGGGCAAGGTATCGGGCTCGCGCAGGATGAATTCGATGCGTTCGACGGCCGCGCCGCCTTGCTTGAACAGCGAGTGGATCATGCCGAGCTTCTTGATCGGCTCGTAGGACATGAACAGCGCCATGCCCAACACCAGAAAACCATTCTGGGTCATGCCTCCCCGAACCCCGAAAAACAATGCCGCCGCAAATCCCGCAGCCGCCACCACTTCGATCGATGGCGAAATCGTCTGCCGGTATTTCACCACTTTCAGCGACATGTTGAGAATGTCCCGGATGCGCAGACGGAATTGGGAAATCTGCCGCTCTTCGAGATTGTAGGCGCGGATTTCCAGCGACGATTGCAGGCTCTCGGTGAGCGTGGCCGTCAACGCGCCGCCATGGGCCTGCAAAATCCGGGCCCGCACCGCCAGCCGTTTGCCCGCCTGGCGGATCACCCACACGCATATCGGCACGCTCACCAACGCGATCAGGGCGGTGAAAAAACTGTGGTCTTTCATCGACTGATAGACCAGGAAACCCAAGGCCGACAACAACGTGGCCGGCTGCTTGATCAGGTCGCTCGAGGCCTGGGCGATCACTTGACGGAGGATATCCGTGTCGGCCATCAGCCGGGCCAACAGGTCCACGGAACGGTTTTTCTTGAAAAACGAGAGCGGCAGACTCTGCAGTTTCACGAACAGGTCGGTGCGGATGGCCTCCAGCACGCGCAGGCCGGCAAACTGGATCAGATAGCCGTTCGCGTAGCCGGCCACCGCGCGGATTGTGAAGATGAACGGAATCCACAGGCAGGTGATGAACAGCAGCTTTTCGCGCGAAATCCCGCCCAGCAAACCATGGATCCAAACCTCGTAGGGACTGCCCGCTTTCCCGGCCGCATGCTCGCCGAAGAGCACCGGAAACACCAGCTTGATCAACATCGGCAGCCCGGCCCCGCTCGCCAGAGCGTAAATCAAACCGCAGATCACACCTGCGATGAATGGCCACTTCACGGTGCGCAGGTGACGGTAATAGGGCAGAAATTGCTTCACGGGTCGGCCCGCAGGGAATCACCATGCCCCCCGGTGGGGCAAGCCCGATTCTCCGCCGGACTCCGATCATCTACGGGCGGGCCTCGTTTTCTTCCGGCACATCAGTTTCTCCTGAACCTCCGGAACCCTGAAACCCTGCGGCTCGCACCCCCGGCGCACGGTGTCGGTGAGGAAATAACCGGTTCCACCACCCCCCCGCTTGGCAAGCCCCCGAAATCCCGCTCGGCGACAGTCGCATCCCCGTCCTCAAATCCACCGAAACTTCAGTGAAATATTTCTTGGCAGCGCAGATCAGACAGCTACGTTCCGCGTAACAAGATTTCCGTCATGAATCTTCTCCCATCCCTTGGTTTTTCCCTGTTCCTCTGCGCTCCTCTTTGCTGCGGGTCTGCGACTGCGGCCATTGCGCTCTGCGATGATATCGCGGATCCGCACAACTGGTCCTTCGAATACGGCCTTGCCTTCATCACGCCAGGAACGATCGACGAGGTGGCCTTGGGCAAAACCCGCATCAGTGACGGTCCCGCTGGTGGCCAAATACACCTGTTGACTGCTGCCTATCGGCTGGCCGAACCTACGTTGAAAATCGGAAACTGCGAGTTCAAGCCGTTGCTGGAAATGCCGCTCACGCTGGGAATCGTGGACGAGAACGGCCGCTCGCCCTGGCTCAACTACAGCGCCACGTTCCAAGTGCGGTGGCGCGATTTCCCCTGGAATCATGTGATCAGCACCACCGCGTCGATGGGCCTGGGGTTGGCCTACTCTGAAAAAATCTTTCTCATGGATACCGAGAATCATCCGACGCGATACCGATCTCATGTGAAATTCAACTGGCCGATCGAACTTACGTTTGCCCTGCCGCAATTCCCGCAGCACCAACTCACGGCCTTTATCATGCACCAGTCCGGTGGTTGGATCTTTGACCGCGGTGGCGTCAATGACGTCGGGTTCGGCTACCGTTACGGCTTTTGAGCGCCAGTCCTGTCCGCAGCGCGGCGGCACATCAACTCCTTGTCCCCGCCCGCCGGTCCGGCAACCAACTCCTCTCCACACACCATCAAATACACTACCATCACATCATGAAAAGCAGATCATCCAAATCTAACATTCTTAACATGGAGTCCATATCCAGTCGTTTCATTTGCCTCGGTGCCGGGTTCATGGCGTTCCTCCTGCTCAGTGGGTGCGCGGTGGGGCCAACACGGCCAGAAGTTGAAGGAACACTAGTCAATGGGCCGGCCTTGCATCGAATGAAGAAGTTCTATGTCGAGGTTGAGGACGCCGCGCCGAACGAAAGAAACGCACGAACGATCAAAGCAGTTCAGTTGGCATTATCCGCACAAGGGCACGCCGTGAGCACGGGACCGAAGGCTTCGATGCCTTCTGGCACCGAGTGCCGAGTGGTGGCGAATGATCACTGGTTCTGGGATCTCGGGTGGTATTTATTGAAGCTAGACATCAACCTTTATGATGCCCGATCAGGAGCGCTTCTTGGCTCGGGAAGTTCACGACGCGTCGAACCGATGTATCGCAAGGGGCCGGAATTCATGGTGCCCGAGGTTTTCCAAGCCATCAACAGCGGTTCCGGATTGGGAAAAAAACAATAGTTTAACTACCTCAAGCAATCAACAATAACCATAGAATTGAAATGAGACGATACTCGTTTGGCGCGATGACATTGCTGGCATCTGTTTTGTTGGGTGCTTGCGGCTTGCCATCCACACAGGTTATGCCCAAGGTATCCGGAGATCAGCCGCCCGCGGGCAAATGCCTGATCATCGCGGAGAGGTCATCTGCAAGCCTCGGGGCTTGGGTGAACAATAGCGTGTATGACAACAATAACAAGGTTGGTTCGCTGGGGGCGGGCGGGAAAATCGCATGGCTGCGCGATCCCGGCGCCATGAATCTTCTTTTCTGTGGCCCAGGCTCATACGAGAAAAGCGGTACCGGGTCCCTTCTTTTCGGATCATATGTGAAAAACGGTGATGGTGGCGCAGGAAGACGTCTTACCTGCGTGGCTGGAAAAACATACCACTTCAATATCGGATGCAAGTTTGTCAAAGGGGTGTCTGTTCCTGTCTTTGTTATAGAAGGACCAGGCCTTCAGATCTACGATGAATAAGGGTTTGGGAGCCTGAATCGGGTGAAAACCTCAAGGTCACTCCGGGCTTTCGCTCAACGCGGGACGTGTTATGTTCCCGTCCGAATGACCGCCACCACCGATCCCGCTGACGCCGCCTTGCTAGGAACACTTCAGGAAACCATGCCCTTTGCGGAGCGACCGTTCGCGGAAATTGGTTCCCGCTGCGGACTCACGGAGAATGAAACGCTCGAACGGGTGCGGAACCTGAAACAAACCAAGGTGATCCGCCAAATCAGCGCGATCTTCGATACCCGAAGCCTCGGCTATGCCTCCAGCCTGGTGGCGGCAAAAATCGCGCCGGAGCAACTCGAGGCGGCGGTAGCGGTGATCAATTCCCATCCCGGGGTAAGCCACAACTACCTGCGGAATCATTCGTTCAACCTGTGGTACACCATCGCCGTGCCACCGACCAGCCGCCTCGGCCTGGAAGGAACGGTGGACCTCCTGCACCGCCTGTCCGGCGCTGAATCCACCCGCCTGCTGCCGACCCTCCGGCTGTTCAAAATCGGCGTCAAGTTCGATGTCGAAGGCGCGGCGCGGCCCGACGATCAGGCCCCTCCCGCCTACACCGAAGCGAACCGCTCGGCAACCACGCCTCTAACGGAATTGGAGATCGCCTTCGTGCGGGTGATGCAGCGGGATTTGGCGCTGGTGCCGGCACCGTTTGTGGCGGTGGCCGGGGAACTCGGGGTTTCCTTCGCGGAAGCGGCGGGGATGCACCAGCGGTTTCTAACATCCGGCCGGATGCGGCGTTTCGCGGCGGTGCTGCACCACCGCCGGGCTGGATTCGGAGCGAATGCCATGGGGGTGTGGGCCGGTCCGGCGGATGATCCGGAGGCCCTGCGGCGGCTCGGGGAAACGATGGCGGGTTTCCGCGCGGTGAGTCATTGTTATCAGCGTCCGAGTTACCCCGAGTGGCCCTACAATCTCTTCACCATGGTTCATGGGAAGACCGTGGACGAATGTGAGGAAACCCTAACAGCGATCGCCGATGCCACCGGCATCACCGACCGCCACGCGCTCTATTCCACCAAGGAGTTCAAGAAAGTGCGCGTGAGATATTTCACCGACGAGGAGGCGAAGTGGGAAGCGGAGATGGGCTGAACGCGGCGGCGGTTTCCAACCGCCAGGCCAAAAATCCCTTGACACGAAAATCCGGAAGGACCGGTTCTAACAGGAATGGACTCTATGTTAGAACGAATTGGGCTTGGCGGTTGGAAACCGCCGCCACGGATTATATTCATCCTCGTCCCTGACACCTTTGTCGCGGACCTTGCCGCGGAGTTTGGCTTCGATAAAGTTGTCGAGGTCGCCGTCCATGACGTCCTGGAAACCACCTGACTCCGTGGTCCCCCAGACGCCAGAACACCGCTGTCGAAATTTTTCGGTTTTTTCTCTTGTGCTGCGGCTCGCCCCTCCTGTATTGAAATATGAGTAATCTCTACCATGAAGCACTCCCACGTCCCCTGTTCCCGGCCCATTCCGCTTAGCGGTGGGCATGTTTCGCCCCTTTCTTCCATTTCAGGAAGAAAGCGTTTCAGTTTTTCAGCGTTAGCTTTCTCCCCCTTGTTCCCGGCCACCGGTCCGGTCACCGGCGCTCCCAACGGCCTTCGTGCCAAAAGCAAAATCCTGGCAGCGATTGCGTTGGGACTGTTTGCGGCGGTGGGGGGCGGACTGGTTGTGGCCGAGGAAGTGGCCCGTCCCGTCGAAAAAAATCTGAACCTACCTCCAGAGTGGAACAACGTGCCACCCGAGGTGCGCCTGGCTGCTGAGCGAGTGGCGTCTGTGGACGCCGACCGCCTGCTGTCCGAGCGGGTATACGGATTGGAACTCAACGCCAATACCCTGGTGCTGGACCTGGCTTTGGCCAGCGACGACATCAGGACCAGCATCGATACCGCGATCAAGGGCATCCGCACGAAGGAGACAACGTACAAGCCCGATTTGACCGTGGAGGTGGTCAAGGAAATCACCAACCGCGAGATCATCGAAACGATCAGCAAGATCGTGAATACCCGGGAAAACAAGCTCGGCGTGAATAAAAAGGAATGGGAGGACATCAAGCGGGAGAACCGCGACACGGTGCTGGGCGTGATGGGCAACGGGGCTGTGCCGGACTCGATAGGCCACAAAAAAATCCAGACCAAACGTGCTGCGGAAATCGAATGTTATCGCAAGCTTGCAGAGCGGGTGGTCGGCATCAAGATTAACTCCAACACCACCGTGAAGAGCCTGATGCTCCAAAGCGACCAGATCGTTTCCCAGGTGTCGGCGCACCTGGCGGGAGTGAAGTTCACCAGCATCTTTCATGTGAACGACGGCACCTGCGAGGTTACCGGCAAGTTGGTCCTTCGCCAGGTGATTGAGGTCATCGAGCGGATGGCCAAGAAGCACGTCGTCAATTGCGCCGTGACGGAAGAGGAATGGAAGAACGTGAGAATCGAGAACCGCGACAAGGAACTGGTGGAAACCGGCAAGGCTGCCCCGCGTCGGGAGCAGGTCAAGGAAACCATCGCCCCCGCCAAGCCCGATCAGGAAACATTCCGCATCCAGAGGCAAGTCATCCGCCGCGTGATCGGCAAGGAAATCGGCGTCAACGATTGACGGTCAGACCTGCTGAACTTTTGGAGGAATCAAACTAGAGGAATCACATTATGCGCATCCATTCATTGTCCCCGGCCATCGTACCGCTGTTGACTTGCGCCTGCCTGATCGGGTGCTCGCACCAAGCGAAAACTGTCGTCAAGACCCGCAGCACTTCCACGGTGGTTGCGAGGCAGCCGGTAGTGACGCATGCGCCCAAGTCGGCATCGGTCGCCAAAGCCCCACCGGTTGCCAAACCCGCATCGGTCACCAAACCCCCGCCGGTCCCTCAACCAGCGCCGGTAGTGGAGAAGACGACCACCGAAACCCAGGTCACTGAGCGGGTGATCGAGCAAGAACCCGTGGTCAAGTAGCCTGATACAAATCGCCAGAGTGTCTTGCGCCTAAGACGCATGCGCCTGCGGTCAGGATGAAGGGAGCCAATCATGTCCTTGTATCGATTCGCTTACGCCATGATGGCCCTTGCGGCCCTTCTGCCGGCGGCCACCGTTTACGGGGCCGCCGCCGACGCGGGCAATGTAACCGTCGAGGTTGTCGGCAAGTCGGCAGTCTCGATGGAAATGGCCAAGGAAGACGCCTTGCGTCAGGCCGTCGAGATGGGCGGCGGCAAGCATGTCTGGAGCAACACCAGCGTCGTTGACTTCAAACTGATGCGCGACACGATCGTCACCAGGGCCGTCGGCTACGTGCGCACCTATGACATCCTCAAGGAATGGACCGAGTCGGGCGTGTATGCCATGAAGATTCGCGCCGAAATCGGCGTGTCCAAGCTGAAGGATGACTGGGGCGCCATCCAGTTGCTCATCCAGCGCAAAGGCCGGCCCAACCTGCTGATTTTGGTCACCGAGGAAGGCAAGGGCGTCAAGCTCGGCGGCAACACGGCCGAGTACAAACTGCGCGAGCTGATCGGCGAGCGCGGCTTCGACATCATCGACGACGAGATGCTCAAGAATGTCACCGAGCGCGACGCCGTTCGCGCCGCCCGCGCCGGCGATGAAAAAAAGGCCCTGGCGATGGCGTTGCAGTTGCACGCGGGGTACGTCGTTCTGGGCAAGGTGTCCGCCCGGGCCTTGCCAGCCGAGAAGCTCTACAACATCAAGGCGACGCCGGTGATCGCCGATCTGGACGTGAAAGTCGTGGCCACCGACAACGCCCGGCAGCTTGCCAGCAAGTCAGCCTCGGCGACCGTGCGGTCAGAAAACGCTGTGACAGCCGCACGCAAGGCCATCACCCAGGCCGCCGCCTCCGCCGAGCCGGCCATCGTCCAGCGCATCCTGAGCGAATGGAGCCGCGATCTGGACGGCGGGACCAAGATCGACCTCATTGGCACGCGGATTCCCACCGACGTGTTGAATCCGGCCATCGACGCGCTCCGGAAGGTCGAGGGAATCAGCATGGTTCGCGTGGTGGACCATAACGAGGACATGACAACCCTGGCCGTGGTCGGCCGGCTCGAACCCAAGGACGTCGGCGAGGCATTGGAGAGGGCTTCGGGTGCCAAGCTGTCCGTCACCGGCTACTCGACCGGGCGGGTCACCTTCGGCACGCGCAAGGCAAGCGCCGAATCCGACCCACAGACCAAGCCCGCCCCAACCACACCTGCCGGAGAGACAAAATGACTCTCCACACCTATCTTGCCATCGTGGTGACCACCCTGCCGGCCATGGGGGCAAAACCACCCGCCCATAAGCCGGAATCCCCCGGGGAGTCCTTGGCACTGATCATCGGCATCGACGGATACGAAGCCATGGGCAAGCTGACGGTCTGCCGCAACGACGCCAAAGCCCTGGCTTTCACGCTGGTTGAGGGAGCCGGCTATTCTGCCAAGAAGGTCATCCTAATGACCGACGACTCCGGTGAAGAAGAGAATCGGCCCACTTTCTCAAGAATGCAACGGCGCATCGAGCAGATTGCCGCTCTTGCCGCCAAGGACGACACGGTGCTGATCTACTTCTCCGGGCACGGCACTACCGTGGAGGGCCAAGGCTACCTCGTGCCCATGGATGGCGACGAGAAACGGGCCATCCCGCTGGCTTGGGTGAAAGAAAAACTTGAGCAATCCCCCGCTAAAAACCGCTTGTTGATCCTGGATGCCTGCCACGCCGGTAGCGCTGCCAAGGGCGTCGGAGGTATAGCGCCCAGCCTGACGGCCAAGAGCACCGTGACGATGCTGCTCTCCTGCGCACCCGAACAATCCTCCTATCCCGACAAGGCCACGGGTCGCAGTATCTTCAGCTCTTTTCTCACCGATGGTCTGGCGGGCAAGGCCGACACGAATGGCGACAAGAAGATCACGCAAACGGAGCTGATGGAATACGTTCGCAAGCGGATGGTAGAATGGTGCTTCAAGACCAGCAAGACCCAGACTCCGGTGGCGTCACAATCGATAGGAAAGGATGTGGTGCTGGTTCGTAAACCCGGCGCGAGTCAGCATGTCCTACGGACCGTGAAGAAGGATTTTGAGAAATGCCGCCGACTGCTGCTTTTTGAGCATTCGCGCATCCGTCAAGAGCGTTTCAAGCCAATGCAGGCAACCGATTTCGAGGTCTGGAAGATGGCCGCAGACACTGGAAACCCCGAAGCCTGCTGTCTGGTCGCCGTTTGTTGTGAAGAGGGTTTGGGTGTGCCGAAGGACCAAGCCGATGCCGTGAAATGGTATCGCTTGGCGGCCGAGGCGGGAAACACCGATGCGATGGTCAACCTTGGGCGGTTCTACGATGTGGGCCAAGGTGTGTCCCAAAGCTCCGCGGAGGCCTTGAATTGGTATCGCAAGGCGGCCGAGGCGGGAAGTTCTCGCGGGATGCACCACTTGGGGAACCTGTACGAATTTGGCAACGGTGTACCCCAAAGCTCCCCGGAGGCCTTGAATTGGTATCGCAAGGCGGTCGATGCGAAAAACACCGATGCGATGGTCAGCCTTGGGCACATGTACGAGTTTGGAGCAGGTGTGTCCCAAAGCTACACGGAGGCCGTGAAATGGTATCTCAAGGCGGCCGAGGCAGGGAATCCCGATGGGATGACCACCCTCGGAAATCGGTACGAGCACGGCGGCAAGTGTGTGTCCCAAAGCTACACGGAGGCCGTGAAATGGTATCGCAAGGCAGCCGAGGCGGGAGTTCCCGGTGGGATGTACAATCTTGGTAACATGTACTTTAGTGGCCACGGAGTGGAAAAGGACCGCGATCAGGCGGTGAGACTCTACAAACAGGCCGCAGAAGCTGGACATAAAGACGCCCGGAAACGGCTGAAGGAACTGGGCGAGAGCCAATAGGCGGGCATTCACATGAAGACTACACCTGCGGTTTCGGCATCGGCATTGACATTGTGTGCCTTTCTCTGCGTCGCAGCGGTCTGGCCGGGCCACACGGCATCGGCCGCGGAACCGGCCTCCGCGCCGGCGGTTGGGGTCAGAGGGTTTGAACAGATGGAGAAAGCCATGGACTCCGTCGCCGAACAAGTCAAAGCCGCCATGGCCAAGGAAGGCGGCAAGACGGTGGCGGTGGTTCCGTTCATCGACAATCGCCAGGGCATTTATCTGCTCGGGCAACGGGCGGCCGAACTGCTGGAAGGTTCCCTCGTCAATCGGAAGGTGGAGGTGGCGGAGCGCTCCCGCCTCGACGCCCTGCTGAAGGAAAAGAAGGCATGGATGATGGATCTCTTTGAGGGCCAACAGGACGGCAAGACTTCCCCGACTACCGCCTTTCTCAAGGCCGATTACCTGGTGCTGGGCGAAATGGAAGTCGGGCCGGAAAGCTTGCTGTTCACGGTCAAACTGGTCGAGGTGGCCTCCGGCAGCATCAAGGGGTCCGCAAAGCCCTTCTCAGTCAATCGCAACCCGCAATTGAACCAGCGTCTCGTGTATGTCCAGCGGCCGGAGAAGACCGACGGCTACGCGCCTCCCGTACCCTGGATGGAGGTGACCTTCACGGTCATGGGCGAGCGGCGAACGGGCGATGGCACGGCCAAGCGGGAACCGTTGAAAGAGGGCGACACGCTTCGGAGCAAGGATCAGTTCCACATTTGCTTCGAGCCGGTCTCGGACTGCTGGGTTTATGTGTTTTTGCTTGATTCGTCGGGCAAGTGCGGAACGCTCTTTCCTTATCCCGGCGTCAAGATGGACAACCACTGTTGCGGTGGAATCAGCTACACGCTGCCGGACAAGGGCAACCCGATGCGCGGCGAACCCGATGCGCGATCCTTCGTGCTGGACGAGACACCCGGCACAGAGACGATCTATGTGGTTGCCTCTTACTCGCCGATGACGGACTTGGCCGCTGTGGTGAAAGCGATGGAGAAGTCGCCGGATGACGCCGGTTCGTCCAAGCGGGTGCGGCAGGCCATCAAGGATTTCGACGCCAAGTCGGCCAAACAAAAAGCCAATCCCAAGGGCGTGAAGGTTGTCGATGTCCAGGCCGGGCCGGCAAAAACCGAGGCTGTCGGCCAAGTGCTGCGCGGTCGTTTCGTCGTGGTCAAGGAATTCAAATTCCAGCACAGATAGGCTTGCCTAACAGGCATGGATTCGATGTTGGACCAAGATGGGCTTGGCGGTTGGAAACCGCCGCCACGGATTATTCATCCTCGTCTCTGACACCTTTGACGCGGACCTTGCCGCGGAGTTTGGCTTCGATGAAATTGTCGAGGTCGCCGTCCATGACGTCCTGGATGCTGCCGGATTCCTCGCCGGTGCGGAGATCGATCACTTTCTGATAGGGTTGGAACACGTAGGAGCGGATCTGGTTGCCCCATGAAACGTCGCCCTTTTCGCCGTAGGCACGGTCGGCTTCGGCTTTTTGTTTGTCTTCCTCGATGGTATAGAGTTTGGCTTTGAGGATCTGGAACGCGAGTTCGCGGTTTTGTCCCTGGGTGCGGGCCGCAGTGGAGCGGATGAGGATGCCGGTGGGCAGGTGGCGCAGCAGGACGGCGGTTTCCACCTTGTTGACATTCTGGCCGCCCTTGCCGCCGGAACGGGTGGTGGTGATTTCGATTTCCTTTTCGTTGATCTCGATGTTGATTTCCTTGGAAACTTCCGGGGTGGCGTCGATCGATGCGAACGAGGTGTGGCGTTTGGCGTTGGAATCGAACGGGGAAATCCGTACAAGGCGGTGGACGCCGCGTTCGCTTTTCAGGAACCCATAGGCATAGTCGCCGGTGATCCTGAGGGTGGCGGTGCGCAGGCCCGCCTCATCGCCGTCCTGCCAATCGAGGGTCTCCACGGTGTATCCCTTGCGTTCGCACCAACGGGTGTACATGCGGTGGAGCATTTGCGCCCAATCGCAGGCTTCGGTGCCGCCCGCCCCCGCGGAGATAACGAGGAAACACGGGGAAATATCACTCGGCTGGTCTAACAATGTGAGCAATTCGTAAGACCGGATGTCGTTTTCCAGGCTCTTGCCATTGGTGATGGCTTCGCGGGCTAAATCGGCGTCATCGAATTCCTTGGCCAGCGAAACACCTTCTTCGATGTCCGCCAGACGGCCTTCAAGTTTGAGAAAGGCCTCAAGTTTTTTCTTCATGCCAGCGGCGGTGGAACTGATAGATTTCGCCTTGTCGGCGTCATTCCAGAACTCGGGCGCTCCCATGGCCTCCTCAAGCGTGTTGATTTTCTGTTCGAGGATCGGGACGTCAAAGATACCTCCTGAGTTTCGACAGGCGGCTTTTCATAGCGGCCGTGTCGAGTGCCAGGAGGTCAGCGGTGGGAAGTGAGGACATGCGGCGGCAAAGAAACGCCATTCCGCACCGCGTGGCAAGGCGCAATCGTGACCAGAGACCAGAGACCAGAACGCGAAGTGAGCGTTAGCGAACCCGGAAAACCTGGCGAAGCCCAAACTGGCATGGCCGAAGGCAAACTGCAGAGTGGCCGGAAATAAGGTGGGGGGACGCGAGCAGGGAGGCAAGAGTCATAGGGCCGCGCGGAGCACCTCTTTCTTTTCGTTCGAGTCTCCCCGATCTTATCATCCACGGTTCGGGAGAGAGAATTGGAAAGGACTGCCAAAGACCTGCGGCAGCAGCCGCTCTCGCTTTGTCCTGCCTTTCTCCGGCGAGTCTGGAGACTCGCGGTCCGTCTCTCTCCCTGCTCTCTTCGCTCGCGTCTCAGACCACGGATCGCCGGATTTCCTTGAGGCGTCGGGCGGGTGGCGGCCGGCGGGTGGTGATTTTGAAAAAATGTGCGAGTTTCGGGTTTGGCCGCCAGCGCGGGATTGACGCGGGGGGCATGACCGGGTGAGATGCCGTCCCCGCCGGACGGCGGCACCAGCCATGGACTATCAAGCGAAAATCGCCCGCAACATCGCCTCGATCCCCCGTTCCGGGATCCGGGATTTCTTCGAACTCGTGCAGGGGCGCGACGACGTTATCTCGCTCGGGGTGGGCGAGCCGGACTTTGTCACGCCCTGGCACATCCGCGAGGCTGCCATCTATTCGTTGGAGAAAGGCCAGACCTCCTACACCTCCAACCTTGGCCTGCTTTCCTTGCGCAAATCCATCGCCCGCTATGTGGCGGACTTTTTCCATGTGGCCTACGATCCGGCCCGCGAGGTGCTGGTCACGGTCGGGGTTTCGGAGGCCATCGACATCGCCCTGCGCGCCCTGTTGAATCCGGGGGACGAGGTGATCTATCACGAACCGTGCTACGTTTCCTACAGTCCGAGCATCATCATGGCCCACGGTCTGGCCGTGCCGGTGGTCACCACCAAGGAGGACGGCTTCTCGCTCAAACCCGCCAACGTGGCTGCCGCGATCACCCCGCGGACGCGGGTCATCATGCTGAATTTCCCCACCAATCCCACCGGGGCCTGCGCAACCCTCGAAGACTTGGAAGGCATTGCCAAACTCGCCATCGAGCACGACCTCATCGTGATGACCGACGAGATTTACAGCGAACTCCGCTACGACGGCGAGACCCACGTTTCGATCGCTTCCCTGCCGGGCATGCGGGAACGCACGATCCTGCTCCACGGGTTTTCCAAGGCCTTCGCCATGACCGGGTTCCGTCTGGGCTACGCCTGCGCACCCCAACCGATCATCGAGGCCATGATGAAGATTCATCAATACGCCATGCTTTGTGCTCCGATCATGAGCCAGAATGCCGCCATCGAGGCGCTCGAAAACGGCACCCCCGCCATGTTGGAAATGCGCAACGCCTACCACCAGCGCCGCGATTTCCTCGTCCGCAGACTCAACGAAATCGGCCTCGAATGCCACCTTCCCGGGGGTGCCTTCTATGTTTTCCCCGACATCCGGAGCAGCGGCCTTTCCAGCAAGGATTTCGCCATGCGGTTGTTGGAACAGGAAAACGTCGCCTGCGTTCCTGGGGGGGCGGCTTGCCCATCCGGCGAGGGTTTCCTCCGCTGCTGTTATGCCACCGCCTACGAGGACATCCGCACCGCCACCGACCGCATCGAACGCTTTGTCGGCAGACTCTGACGCGCCATGAGCCAGTCATCGTCGGCCAAGGATCCCGCCCGCCTCACCCGGGCGCATGTTTATCCTTTCGCCGTGTTCATGGGCTTCATGTTGGTGCTCCAACTCGTCACCGCCCAAATCGGCTGGAAACACCCCGACGCCCCGTGGTGGCGGCAGGAACCCGCACAGTTCATCTATCCGATCCAGACCATCGTGACGCTGGCGCTCATGATTTGTTATTGGCCGAACTACTCTTTCCACTGGTCAGGGCGCTGGGGACTGACTGCGGTCCTGTTTGGCGCGCTTGGCATCGCTTGCTGGCTGTTGCCTACGGCGCTCTATGACCACTGGGGCTTGACCTCAACTCCAACCGGTATCCTCAAACTGCTCGGCGTCGCGGAACGCAAAGAGGGATTCGACCCCGGGGTTTTCCATAGCTCGGCCGCCTGGTGGACGGCTGTCAGCTTGCGTTTTCTCCGTTTGGTGGTCGTGGTGGCGCTCATCGAGGAAATCTTCTGGCGCGGGTTTCTCATGCGTTTCGTGGATGATTGGGAAGGCGACTACTGGCGGCAACCCTTTGGCCGGGCCACTTGGAAATCCTACCTCATGGTCACCGGGTTCTTCATGGCCTCCCATGCTTCGGTCGATTACGCCGGGGCTTTCGTCTATGGCACCCTGACCTATCTGCTGTGTGTCTGGAGCAAGAGCCTCGGTGCCTGCGTCATCATGCATGCCACCGCCAACTGCCTTATGGGCATCTACATCATGGCCTACGGCAAATACGGACTCTGGTGAACACCCTGCCCCGGGATTGCTGTGTTGACCGTCTGTCCGCTCCTGCCGTGTGCCCCCGGAAACTTTTCCGCTCCAGCAAAATCTTTTCCCTTGTCAAATCCTCTCTCCCTCCTCATACATCCGCGCCCGCGCAAGCGGAGCAATGAATGGGTAGATGCCCGAGTGGCTAAAGGGGGCAGACTGTAAATCTGCTGGCGAAAGCCTACGATGGTTCGAATCCATCTCTGCCCACCATCTTTATTCTCAATGAGTTACGTAGAGAGTTAGACGGCAGATTGACAGCCCACCACGGCTGTGTCTGACAAATTTCTGACAACTCAAGAACGGGACGGACTCCCCCCGACGGTGAAGCGGGAGCCATTTTGCGTGATCCGCCATCAATCGGCCACCGTGCCGGTTTACGCGGGCGAGGTCCACGGCAGGACCCGCTACACAATCGCCTACTTCATCGACGGACGGCGACAACGACGGATGTTCACGGACCTCGACGACGCCAAGCGCGAGGCGAAATTCGCCGCCGAGAAGATCCAGCTCGGGCTTCAGGCGACCAACGACCTGCGACCGGCCGAGCGTGAGGCCTACCTTGCCGCCCGGCGCAGACTCAAGGGGCTCGACATGCCCCTGCTCTCCGCCATCGATGAATACGTGACGTGCCGCCAGCGTCTCGGGGACGTGCCGCTGCTGGCAGCCGTCGAGGAGTTCCTGCGCCACACCAAAGGAGTTACCCTCGGTGTGCCGGTTGCCCAGGTTTGCGCGGAACTGATCGCCAGTCGCAAGCAAGACCGGGTGAGCAACCGCTACCAACTCCAACTCCGCAGCACGTTGGGTTTGTTCACGAAGGCGTTTCAGGGGCCGATCATGAACGTGAAAAGTGAACAGATCGACCGGTGGCTGCGGGAAAGCAAACTCAGCCCGGTCACCCGCAACAACCGGCTCACGATCATCCGTCTCTTGTTCAACTTCGCCAAGCAGCGGAACTACCTGTCCAAGTCGGAGGAAACCGAGGCGGAAGGAGTTGCCAAGGTGAGGCCCGGTGCCACCGAGACCGAAATCTTCGAGCCCATGGAAATGCGCACGCTGCTGCTCGCCGCTCCGCTCCGACTCATCCCGCTACTGGCTATCGGCGGCTTCACCGGACTGCGGGCGGCAGAGCTTTCCCGGCTCGACTGGAAGGCGGTTAACTTGGAACGCCTCATGATCGAACTACGGGCGGGCCAAGCCAAGACGGCCTCCCGCCGCATCATCCCCATCAGCCCCAACCTTGTCGCATGGCTGGCACTGGTGCCCCGCGACGGACTGGTGATTCCGGATCAGGATCTTTACCGTCAGGCAACCGCCCTCGCCCGCAAACATGGCATTCGCTGGCCCCGCAACGTCCTGCGTCACTCGTTCATCAGCTACCGGGTTGCCCAGATCCAGGACGTCAATCGCGTCGCCCTCGAAGCCGGCAATTCTCCCGCTATCATCTTCAAGAACTACCGGGAGTTGGTGACCGAAGAGGCTGCGGAAGAGTGGTTTGGCATTACGCCTCCCGAAGGATGGACACCGCCCGATGTTCCTTGGGATCGGCGCAAGCGGGTCTTCGATGGTGCGGCACCTTGCGTTGACAACGGAACCGGGGCATGACCGCAACAACTCACGAACCCGTTTACCTCAAGAAAGTCGAACTGGCCAAAAACCTTGGCGTCAGCCCACGCACCATCGACAACTGGATCGCCCGCAGAACCATCCCCGTGCTCGCTGTGAGCCCCCGGCTCTATCGGTTCGACCTTGCGGCCGTAAAGAAGGCGCTGACGGAACAGTTTGAAATCCCGGCGGAAGCCCGCTGAAGTTCTGAGTGTTTCCAACTCAATGGACCGGTATTCCTGTCCAAGAGCAGTGGAAACAGAACGCCCCCGGACAGCGAAAGCCATCCGGGGGCGTTTTGGTTTGTTAGTGTGGTCAGCCCTTGAAGCTGGCGTTAGGCTTGCCGTCATCCAGCAAGTCGCCGATGCGGTTCACCGCGTCCTTGAGGATTGAGGCGGCGGCGAACACGACCACACCGACCGTGGGATCGACGAACGGGATCACATTGAGGGCGGAGACAAGACCGGCGACCTTGCCGACGAAGCTGAGGTATTTGAGTGCTTTCATGGTGACCGGGGCGCGGTGTCAACGGCGCATCGGGCATTCGAGTCGCTTTTGGACAAGAATCCGGAGGATTATCTTCCAATGACCAGTCGGAGGTGATAGAGGAGGCCCGTGCTCATGCAAATCCCGAACAATAAAGGTAGCGGACAAAGTCTGACCCCATCCTGGTCGGATTTGCACCCTGTTCAACGAATCGCCAGATTTAATCCCAAATGCTGCCGGTCCCTCAATCAATAACATTGAAGCTCATAATTGCCCATGACTAAAGCTGCTGAAGCATTCGACCGCGCGATACGAGATGCCGAGGACCTCCTCGCACGCTTTGACGCAGAGAAAGCCTCTCCGACCGGCAAGAATGGAGATGTGCTTAAGCGCGCTGGTCTTGTAATGGCACTCGCAGCCTGGGAGACGTACGTCAAAGACCGAATCAGAGACGAATTCAGCGTATGGCTTCAAGCAGTAGAGGGAAGTTCTATCGGGAAATTTGTGCGTAAACGGCTCGAAGAAGATTTAAAGCGCTTCTTTAATCCTAACACAGAAAGAACCCGTCGGCTCTTCCTCGATTACTTTGAAATCGATATTACAAAAGAATGGGCGTGGGATAACTATGACAGCCCCGCAGTCAAGAAGACGCTAGACGCCCTAATCGCAAAGCGAGGCGAAGCGGCTCATCAGGCCAACACGGCAGAGCACCCTAGTGCAGAGCCGCATCAGGTCAAAAAAGAGGAACTTAAGAAAGGCATTCGATTCCTAAAAGGGCTCGTTGCTGCTACCGAGAAGATCAATATTGCACGATGATCTCTAACTATTTCATTGAGACGGACGCACCATGCTGCGCTGCACTCCACATACTAATGCCGCTCATGTGTATCGTTAGATAAAATGAAATTATGACCGCCAGTTCCCAGTCCCTCTTTCACTACACAGGTACAGTTGCCGTGGTAAAACTCATACTGGAAAATGGACTCCGCTTTAATCGACTGGAGGAAGAACTTCCTCTACACGGCTATGCGAGCAACATATTTGACCAGTTGCCGGGTTTCGTGAAACACATTCAGTTTCGTGACGGAATTTGTCTTTGTGACATCCCCCCTCATGCTGCCGAGAGTCATCGAACTGAGTATGGCCGGTATGCGCTTGGCTTCTCTAAAGAATGGGCCATGGGTATCGGCGCTTCCCCGGTTCGCTATGTCCATCGAATGTCTCCTGATGTTGGCAGCGAGTTCTTCAATACCATTCTTGACCTCCCCGCGGAAATCAGGCGTTGCGGGTCCATATACGACATGATGGCCGAAATGATGAATGCAGAAGCACCGCAGATTGCTACTTTGCCTGACAGCCAACAACTTGTGCTAAAGAAAGTGGATGAACTGTGCCGCCAGTTGCTGGCGTTCTGCGACTTCTCCGCAAGCTATCTTCGTTTGCATGACGGAGACTGGGAGGACAGAGCCTCCGGGAATATTACACATCGCATATTCTACGAGGAGAACGAATGGCGCATTGTGCGCTCCCCTGGCCATGCGGATTTTGTCAGGTTCACTGTACGAGAGATAGTCTGTATCCTCGTTGAAACCGATCAGGAGAGAGATGAGATTATTAACCATGCAATGACGAATTGCCACATGCTGGAGATTGCAGATCGAGAGATGCTATCTCGAAAGGTCAAGACATACACGGAAGTCCTAGGGGATGCCAATCGGCAAAGTTAACAATACCTATACCAAACAAACAGACACATCCCGAGTACATACCAATTACCTATGCATTCGTATGGTTCGGTGAGTTCAATCGTTTCCTATTTCCGTTTTAGTTTCCTAACCATGCTCACCAGCGACAGGATGCCGACAGCCAGGCCGACCAGGAGCGAGGTGACCCGCAGGTGCCACTCGATTTGTTCCTGATAGGACGTGACGAGGCCGAGAAGCGGCGAGGTCATGCCAATGAAGGCTTTGCTCACGTAGTCGATGTCGATGGGCTGGCGCATGGTTCTGGTGTCGTTGCCGGGGTGTCAACCGGGGTGGCGGATGTCCCCTTACTCGGGCTGCTTTATTGGTGTGCCGCCGGGATACAGCCCGTCCTTCGACCATGTGCTGGATTCCGGGTTCAGATATTTTTCCGCCCATGTCCGATAGATAACGAACAGCCGGTCGCGCTCGGCGAAGTCACCCGCGGCGTCCGCTGCCAGAATGCTGTCGCGCAGGTCGTTCATGTAAACCCCGTGCGGCGAGTCCCATCGCATCAACTGGAGGCGGATGCTGTTGAGAGGAGCGGCTGCCTCATCGTGGTTGCGTCTGGCCCGCTCGTCCTTACCGGCAATGGCCGGCATGATGGGAACTTCCATCATGGCTTCCGGCATGTCGGCCCCCTTGGTCAGGCCCGGCTGTTTCGATAGGACGGTCGTGGCCAGCCCGAAGCCCAGGTTCGGTTTCTGCGGCAACACAGTGGTTGCGGCAGCTTCCGACAGGCTGGGCCTCTGTGGCATGACCAGCGGTGGCAGCGGATCAACCACGGTCACCTTGACCTTGGCCGGTTGTTCTTGCGAATATGCCGCCGCCATTGCTAACAGCAGCATCCCCGCGACGTTCTTCACTTGTATTGTTGTGCCCATGACTTGTATTCCTCGGTTCCTTTCCAGAACATCAGCGATCCGGCGAAGCTGGTGGCGTCGGTGATCTTCCGTTCATCCAATTCACTGCATCGCTTGGTCAGCGTTTCAGTTAGCTTGGTGTAGTCGGGGGCGGTCAGGTCGATGTCGAGTTCGGAGGTGGCCGCCCGCAGCCCTTCCCATAGTGGCGCGTTGAGTGCGGCAAGGACCGGTGCCATGGCCGTATCGAACGAGGTTGCGTCGTTGGGCAGTTTCGCGGCCCGTCGCGAACGGGTCATCGCGCCGATGCACCGCGCCAGCACCTCCTTGCGCAGCCCGTCGTAATCCGGAGCGGAGCGGATTCCGGCGGTGCATTTCATCAACTCCTGCGGGGTCATGTCCGATAGATAGTCGGTTCCATGTGAGAACTTGGTGTATTTGATCTCATAGCGATGAAGGCTCTGTTCAGGCATCAGCGCCAGAATCTCGTCCTGGCGGGCTTTAAGCGCCGGGCATTCCATGTAGGGCATGCGGTTCAGTATTCCAATTTCGTCAGCGGTGATGACCGGGCTTGCCGCGAGGTGGTTCAAGACCGCCAGCTTTTTCTCATCCGGCACCTTGTCCCACATAATGAGGTAGTTGACCTCAGGCTTGAGCGTGCCCTCCACGTAGAGATCGGCCATTGCCACGCTTTCCGCAGCGGGTGTTAGCGCCTTGGCGGCGACCAGGCCGCCCATCACGCCGTCCCCAAGCTGTTTGTCTTGCTCCGCGTCAAAGGTTTTAACCTCGGCCTGGTCGGTGAGCGCGGCGCGTTGCACCAGCAGTGGTTCGGCAAATGCGTTGATAGTGACCATGGCGACCATGGTGAGGAGTATTTTGGTTTTCATGCTGATTGTGGTGGTTGTTGGTTGGTTTGATGTTGATGGAGATTATTTCGGTTGCAGCAGGGTCAGGCGTTCGCCCCGCCACTCAATCGGCCGGATCGCGTTCCAGACCTGTGTGCCGTCGGGATGAAGTTCCCAACCGGCCGCCGTCTCGAACTGACAGACCCATTGCAGGTATTTGTTGGATTGGCGCATCCAGTCCCCATGCACGCCTGTCAACAAATGGGTGGCGCGGCTCGGCTGGAAGATGATGAAATGGCCGGGAGTGCCAGCGGGTTGAAGCTGGGCGGTCATGGCGGTGCCGAGTGGTCCGTCAGCCGTGTTGCCGAGCCAGCGTTGCAGGCGTTGATGACTCTTGTTCGTGGCGATGCCGTTCTGATTGGCGAAGAACAATTCCGCGCTGCCATCGGCCACTCCGGTTCCCCACCCGGCGTCCGCGTCCTGCCCGGTCGAGCACCAGCGATAGACAAACTTGTCGTCGGTGTCCAACTCGGTGGCGGTGTAACCGGCAGGGAACGGGCACAGCCAGGGAAACTCCGCATTGGAGGCAACCCGCAGCTCATTGGCACTGAAAAACCAACCATTTTGATCCCAGTAACACGAATAGTAAGACGGGTCATCCACCTTGTAGTAGTTCTTGCCGTTGCGTGTGCCCAGACACCGATAGGTCAGATCGAACGCAGCCGCCCCGGTCTTCACCAAGCGGAAGCTGTTTTGGAAATTGTTGACGCTGGCGCGGATCTGAACCTCGGTCACGCCGTTGGGCACCCAAATCTGGAATACCGGGAAAAGCCCCTCGACCACCACATCGGATTCGCGGTTGAGGGTCCCGAGCTTGGCGGGATCTCCCGTGGCCGTCAGGCAAAACACGACCAGCATCAATGGAACGAGGTTCTTCATGTTAGAATAACTGCTTGGATTTGAGATGGATCATGAGCTGGGCGAGCATGTCGGCCACATTGCCCATGGTCGCCGTCGCGGGATTGAAGGTCGTCTGATTGGCGGCCGGGGCAGTGACGGTGACGGCGGGAACGGAAGTGGCGGTGTCGCCGATCTTGCGGAGGTATTGCGGGTGCGGGTCAGAGGCCGCTTGATGCGCCGCGACGGCGGCATTGATGTTGGCGGTGGTGGCGATGCTTTCCGGCGCGGGATATGCCGGTTCGGCGCTGGTCGGCACACCCTCGGTGCCCCGGTTCACGTCGTTCTCGACGATGACATAAAACGTCCGGGTTGAAGTCGGTTGGCCCGCTCCTTCCCGCCAGGTGATTTCGCCCATCAGGGTGATTTCGGATTGCTCGCTGCCGGTGGATGATCCCACGCCCATCGCCGAGTCGAGTTCCACTGTGTTGAAGCTGGGCGAACATTGATAGACCGGGCTGGCCGCGTCCGGGGCCGGCATCGTCCACTCGGCGGTGTGACCCAGATACCCGACGTCATAACGGCCACGGGGCTTGATTCCGAACTGAAGCTCCAGAGCTGCCGGGTCGCCGATGCTCGCGGCCGTGGTGCCGCCTGCTAGAAACATCACCTCAAGTTTGGCCGCATCCCCGCGCTTGAAACGCAACGCACTGATAGGGTTGCGGAAACCCGGCCCGCCGATGAGATCGAGTGTTTCAAGATCGACGTATAACTTCACGCTCCCGGCGCGGTGTCAACCGGCAGGGCCAGCGGTCTCACCGCGGAAATCTTCGGTTCCATTTCTCGCGCCGCCTGCCACACCCCCCACACCCTTGGATGTGGGTGCCCGCCACCGCATCGATGACCTTGGCGATAGGATTCGCCACGGCGTGGACCACATCGCCGAGGCCGCGGTATTTTTTGGCGGAGACCCGCGGGATCGGGTCAAGGGGCGGGCTCTGGGTCGAGGTCGAAGGCTTCACCGGTAACTTGTGGCTTGTTTCCAAAATTGGGCGTGCGGTAACACTCGAAGCGGATGTTCACCAACCGCGTTTCTCCTGGTTGGGCTGGCGGATTCATCGCACGCCAGTCGGTGGCCACCCATGTTTGCGGGTCTTCCGGGTCGCCGGGACCCTCCCATGTGACGGTGAGATCACGGTTGAGGGCCGATGGCCTGGGACTATTGGGATCATCCGCGTTATACCCTTGCGGGAAAAATACCTCGTCCCAGGTGATTTTGAAATAGGTGCCGGTGAAATCGGTAGGGATCTTCCACCGGTAGCGGACAAACTGAACGAGCAGGCAGGCGAATGATAGAAAGCTCCCGGCACCATGCCACGGGACTTGATTGACCCGGTATGCCTGGCAGTAACTCCCGATGGAGAAATCAGAATCGGTGAAATCAAGCGCGCCAAGCATTGCGGCATAGGACGTGGAACGTGCCGTTGCGACTGAAACCGCCCCCTCATAGGTGGTGGTGCTTCCGCCTGTCAGATTGCCCCCGTTTGTGACATCCACGGTGATTTCGTCCATGACATCCTTGTTTCCGAGGTTGGCCAGGATCGCGCTGGACTGCGTGTAGAGAATCCATCCGCCGCCCTGGAATGAGTAACGAGTTTTCAGATACGCGTCGCCCTCGTTGAATCCCCACGTCCCCCCATATCCCGAAAGGAAGCCCGCACCGAACATGCTCTGGCACTCCAACTCAGGCGTCGGACATACCGGCATAGGGCAACATCCGCAATTTGCCAATCGCTCGTTCCAGTCGTCCAGTGTTTCGATGGTGCTCATGATGTTAGACAGGCGTTGCCGTCAGCCATGTCTGGCCGGTCACGCCTTGCACGTAGTAGCTGCCGTTGGAGTTCACCATTCCGGCAAGTAATCTCACGGAGGTGGCGACCGCCACATGGACATACAGGTCCACTTCCATGATGTGATACTGGCTGGAGGAACTCGCGTTGTAGGCTGAATAGTAGATGGGATTGGCGAGGTTCGTGTTATTGGCTACGGTGACCGTGGTGGTGGCCGCCGGTTGGGACGGACTGGAGCAATAGGGGACCCATTTCGTGTAACTTCCTGCGGAATTGGTCACGGCCGCTCCGCCCGAGAAGCGGATTCCGAACCATGCGCTGGTGCCGCTGTACACGGCGGAGATGGCCTGCAAGGTGCCGGTGATGTGCCAATTGCCGGGGGTGAGGGTCAGCGCGGTGGCGGCGATGTCCATGGCCGTCGTCGGCGCGGAGCTGTTATTGTCCGTGACGTGCGCGTTCGCGGAAAGGGCAACGTGGAGTTGTCCGACCACGCCGGGATCCTGTGGCGAGGTGGTCAGGTAGCCGTTCGTGCCCACATAGATGTATCCGACGCCCAGCGTCGCGAGGGTGGTGTTAGAAAGGATGCTCGAACCGGCAGGTCCCGTGGCACCGGGAGGACCCGCTGGCCCGGCAGGCCCGGTGGCTCCTGTGTCACCCTTCGGCCCCGCGGGTCCAGCCGGTCCCACCGTGCCGCCGCCATCGCCGCCGCTGCCCCCGCTTCCGTCGCCTCCTCCGCTATGCTCGGCAGTCAGGCTGCCCGGGCAGTGCGTGACATGAATCGTCCCGCAGCCCGCCGGGGAAAGTTTGGCCGCTCCGTCCTTGATGGTCAGCAGACCGATGGCGACAATCACCTTGCCGGTGCCCGCTGGCGCGGTGGGGATGGTCTGACTTGGGTAATTGCCGCCGCTGCTGCCGACCTGCTTCCATTCCGGTTCGGTGGAGGTTTTGAGTCCCGGCAACAATACTTCGTCCTCGACGTTGGCCGTGACCCCGATCTCCAGCCATACCAGGAACGTGCCGGTGGCTTCGAGGTTGAGTTCCTTGTTAGGCACGTTCCAGACCTTGTCACCCGCATAGACCACGCCGCCCTTGATGCCGGTCTTGAGGGTTTCACTCTCGACCCATGTGGTGATTTGGCCGAAGGGACATTCCGACACAGCGGTGCCAGTGGTGCCGGCCCCATGACGCGCCCGATAGCTGAATCCCCCGGAAGTGGAAACGATCTCCAATGTTGCCGACGGCCTGGGCGTGCGTGCGGCCAACGCATCGACCATCGTGTTCCAATCGCTTGCGAGGATAGGGTTGCCGGGACGTTTTTTCGGCGGGAGTCTCATGTTAGGAATAAATGTCCGAGTCCCATCCGCC